>Ga0209119_1003538_pt1 | contig 13354 bp, 11 predicted proteins | sample COG_03_FD_184747 | JGI IMG/M metagenome (GOLD analysis project Ga0209119, IMG submission 184747) | Pelagic Microbial community sample from North Sea - COGITO 998_met_03 (SPAdes) (version 2) | ecosystem: Environmental > Aquatic > Marine > Neritic zone/Coastal water | place: Helgoland, sampling... | reverse complement strand
TTCAAACTAAAATTGACGCTTTCAAAATGCGGACAGACAGTTTACGATCTGCTTTTGAATTGGAAATAAAAGAAGCAGAATTAAAAGCAAGAAAAATGTCACAATCTGACATTCAGAAACTTTCACAAGAACTTCAACAAAAAGAACAAGTCTTGTCTCAAAGAGTTCAATTTGAGCAACAGCAAATCGCCCAAGAAAGTCAAACACTCAATGACTCTATCATTAATAAGGTCAAAGATTTTGTTCAAACTTTTGGTAAATCAAACAGCTATAACTTCATCTTAGGAAGTAACGAAGCAGGAAGTGTTTTGTATGGTGAAGATGCCTCGGACCTAACACAAGAAATTTTAAAGGCATTAAACGAAAGCTACACGAAAGACTAAGCTTTTTTTAGGTGTAACAAACGCGTTAGCTTGATGGATAAATCGGTCAAAACAATCTTTGGATTGGCATTGCGTTCAATATGGTAGTTTGCCAATTCGATTTCTTTTGAAATTTCAATAATGTTGGAAGCGTCTATAAATGGCGCAAAGTTCTCCAATTTAAACGACTTATCATTTAACTTCATGAAAACCAAATCTTTAGCCCCGTAATTATAAAGGAGTGCTTGCCTAAAAAAGCGCAAACTATAGTCTAAAAATTGTTTTTGTATTTCGCGACCTGCCTTGGAAATTTCATCACTCCAAGCCATCAGACTGTTGATGGACTGCTTGTTACTTTTCGCTTGAAATGCCGTTCGCACCCACGCGATAAACCAAGCTTCAAACTGGAGATCTTCGGGTTCCTGACTTAATAAATCCAACGCTCTGCTATAGCTCCCCTCCGATTGATGAGCAATGTTTTGCGCCAAACCTGCTTCTGTACTATGAGCTGTAATAAGTGTGTTTTTTATCGTTTCTTCCGAAAGTGGATTTAAATGCACGACTTGACATCGCGATCGAATGGTATTAATCAGTTGCTCTTCATCTTCTGTCACCAGAATGATCACTGTTTTATCTGCCGGTTCTTCAATTAATTTGAGTAATTTATTGGCACACATGGAATTCATCTTTTCAGCCATCCACACAATCATTACTTTATAACCACCGTTAAACGCCTTCAAAGACATTTTTGACACCACATCATGTGCTTCTTCGACCCCAATATTTCCCTGTTTATTGCCCACACCAACCACATCATACCAATCGTTTATCGATCCATACGGATTTGTTTCTATAAAAGAACGCCACTCTGTAAGGTAATTAGATGAAATGGGTTTAGACTTCACCTTATCACTTGTGGTGACAGGATATACAAAATGGATGTTAGGATGTGTGAGTGGGCTCATCGCTCCAACTCCACCCTCTTGATGCTTCATTAAATAATCGGCATACGCAATCGCCATTGGGAGCGCACCGACTCCACGTTTTCCGACGTAAAGTTGTGCGTGTGGAATACGTCCAGAATTGACGCTCTGCGTTAAGTGTGTTTTTAAAAAAGATTGCCCTATAATATCCTCAAAAGTCATGAAACAAAGATAGCAGATTTAATTGAATCTCCTCATGAAATCGAGACGTCCTCTGAACTCAAAACAACAAACCTCAGCGAGATAAACTTTTCAAGGCTTCGCTACAACTTTCTTAAACGCTCCTTGCCATAGGCTAAAAGAAATTCTTACCTTTGAATTTTATAAATCAATCCATATTATCTCGAAGAAATGAAAACCATACAGAACGTAAATTTTAAAAATACAAAAGCATTAATACGTGTAGATTTTAATGTGCCTTTAAATGCGCAATTCGAAGTTACTGACAACACGAGAATTGTTTCAGCAAAACCAACCATTTTAAAGGTTTTGGAAGATGGCGGCAGCTGTATCTTAATGTCTCATTTGGGACGACCAAAAGCTCAAGAGTCGGAATTTTCATTGCGTCATATTGTAAGTACGCTTGAAACTGTTTTAGGTGTTCAAGTGCTGTTTTCAAGTGACTGTATTGGCGAAGAAGCACAAACCGCAGCAGACAATTTACAACCAGGTCAGGTTTTGTTGTTAGAAAACTTAAGGTACCATTCTGAAGAAACAAAAGGTGATCTTGGTTTTGCAGAGGCACTTTCTAAGTTAGGTGATTTTTATATCAATGATGCTTTTGGAACGGCGCACAGAGCTCATGCTTCAACGACCATTATCGCTCAATTTTTTCCAGTAAATAAATGTTTTGGAAGCTTGCTTGCTCAAGAAATTGAAAGTATTGACAAAGTAATGCAAACGGGAGAAAAGCCAGTATTGGCAATTTTGGGAGGTGCTAAAGTCTCTTCAAAAATTACAATTATAGATAATATTTTAGATAAAGTAGATCATTTAATTATTGGTGGTGGAATGACTTTTACGTTTGTAAAAGCACAAGGCGGCCATGTTGGAGATTCTATTTGTGAGGATGACAAAATGGAATTAGCACTTGAAATTCTTGAAAAAGCAAAAGTTAAAAATGTTCAAATTCACATTCCTGTGGATGTATTGGCAGCCAATGATTTTAGCAACGATGCAAACACACAAATTGTAGACGTGCGTGAGATTCCTAAAAACTGGCAAGGTTTAGATTGTGGTCCAAAATCAAAAGCAATCTTTCATGACGTGGTTCAGAAATGTAAAACGATTTTATGGAACGGGCCTTTAGGTGTTTTTGAGATGGAAACATTTTCTAGTGGAACGATCGCCTTAGGAGATTCTATTGCAGAAGCAACTAAAAACGGTGCTTTTTCACTTGTTGGTGGTGGCGATTCTGTGGCAGCCGTAAAGCAGTTTGGGTTTGAAAACAAAGTGAGCTATGTAAGTACTGGCGGTGGTGCCATGCTTGAAAGTTTAGAGGGAAAAACCCTTCCAGGGATTGCTGCTATTTCTGAATAATTAGCTGCTTGTGGTGTTGAATAGGGTGTGAAATTAACAATGATTTTATAGAATGAAATTTAAAATCTTTTTATTTTTTGGAGTATTGAGCTGTGGTCTTTTACACAGTCAAAGTGTTGACAGTTTAGCTGTGGTTCCTACTCCAACCATTGATTCTATTCCATTGAATCTTGCGAACGTTCAGAAAATTGAAGAACGCTGGCATAATGAAGTGTACAATAATTCGCTGTATGACACGCTTACGAATGTTGTTTCCAACCAGTCCTATGAGGCAATTTACTATCCAGAATTACCAACGGATACACTCAAAAAACGATTGGCGATTCTTGATGCCAAAACACCTTTTAACATAGCCTACAACACTTCTTTGGAAAGCGTTATAAAGAGCTATTTAAAAAACCGTAAACGCTCTACTGAAACGCTCATTAATCGTAGTCAGTATTATTTTCCAATGTTTGAGGAAGTTTTAGACAAACACAACCTTCCGTTAGAAATTAAATATTTGGCAGTGGTTGAATCAGCTTTAAAACCGTGCGCAAAATCACGTGTGGGTGCTACAGGACTTTGGCAGTTTATGTTTGCGACAGGCAAACAGTATGGGCTTGAAGTCAGCAGTTACGTCGATGAACGCTGTGATCCTTTACGCTCTACCAATGCCGCCGCTAAATACTTAGCATCGCTGTACAAAACATTTGGAGATTGGGACCTTGCGCTAGCAGCCTATAATTCTGGCCCTGGAAATGTTACAAAAGCAATTCGGAGATCTGGGGGATATCAAAATTATTGGAACATCCGATCGTTTCTACCACGTGAAACTGCAGGGTATCTCCCCGCTTTTCTAGCAACGCTTTACCTTTTTGAATACGCCGATGCACATGGATTTCAAGTTGAGAAAAACCAACTTCCAAGCGTTGCAACCGATACAATTCATATCAAACAAATGATTTCTTTAGATCAAGTTGCAGAGCTTACAGATACTAAAATTGAAACACTCCAACATCTAAATCCTTCTTATAAGTTAGATATTATTCCTGTTTTAGATAATAAGAACTATACCCTTAGACTTCCACTTGCTAAAATTGGTGATTTCGTTCAAAATGAAACACAAATTTATGCGGCTGCAAAAGCTGAGTTTGAAGCACGTGAGAAACCCTTGCCTCAGTTTTTCGAAATTGATTCTAAAATCAGATATAAAGTAAGATCGGGCGACTATTTAGGAAAGATTGCACGAAAATTCAGAGTCAGAGTGAGTCAAATCAAAAAATGGAACGGATTGCGAACAAATGATTTAAAAATAGGACAACGGTTGACCATCTATTCTCGAAACCCTACAGCACACACTGTTAATAATTCAAAATCAGTCACTAAAAGTTCTAAAAATACAGCCAATAAATCGACCTATTTGGTGAAGTCAGGCGACTCTCTTTGGAGCATCTCAAATAAATTAACAGGAATTTCTATCCAAAACCTTAAAGAATGGAATGATATTTGGGACAGTCATTTAAAACCAGGGATGACCTTGATTATTTCTAACTAAAACACAAATCGATGAGACTTTATTTGAAAGCGTTCTGTTTAGTATTCCTTTTTTCTGCATGTGATGATTCGAATTCTAAAAAAGTTTATAAGCCACAATCCTCCGGAAACATCAATAATTTATCAGTGGTAATTGATAATGATTTATGGGACACATCGGTTGGTGAAACGATTCGATCGACGGTTGGAGGGCCTTTATATGGACTGCCTCAAGACGAGCCGCAGCTTACATTGCGACAAATACCCACTTCAGTTTTTACGGGCTTTGTGAAAAATACACGTCTCATTTTAAAAATAAAAAAAGGTCTAGCCGCCACCACAAAATTTTATAAAGACCCCTATGCTTCGCCTCAACGGATGGTTACGGTTAGCGGAATGACCAATCAGGAAATTAGCGATCAATTTATAGCAAATCAAGATAAGATTGTCAAGGCATTTAAAGCGCAAGAGATCCAAGAAAAGCAACGTCGAACTAGAAAATCTCTATTCAATTCAACCGCCGTTACCAAGCAGTTTGGGATCAACATTCAGTTTCCATCTATTTATCGCATTGCAAAACAAGCCGAAGATTTTTTCTGGATCCGAAGAGATATTAAAACGGGGACAGTCAATTTATTGATATATACACTTCCTTTTGATGAGACTCTTACAAAAGAAGCTCTGGCAGAACGGGTGATTACAGTGCGCGATTCTATTGGAAAACAACACATTCAAGGACCTGTAGATGGGAGTTATATGACTACAGAAAAGGCGTACACGCCCTTTTTTGGGGATACCAAAGTGGCGAATTTAACTAGTTTTGAAACCAAAAGTATTTGGCAGGTAAAAGACGCTTTTATGTCGGGACCTTTTATTAATTACTGGATAGAAGACAAGGCAAATAACCGCTACTTGATTGCAGAAGGATTTGTGTATGCGCCTTCCGTTGGAAAACGTGATTATATTTTTGAATTAGAAGCGATTATACAATCGATAACGATAAAACAATAAGGCGTTTGACAAGCAAAAGACTTTTTAGTCAGCCTTATTTAATCTTTTTTATCTTCAATATTTTCACTGTCTTTTTTTTCTTCTTGACTGGCTTTTTTGAACTCTTTAATTCCGCCCCCTAAACCTTTCATAAGTTCAGGAATTTTTTTACCGCCAAACAACAAAAGAACTACCACCACAATTAAAATAATTTGTGGCGCACCGATCGCTAATGGTAACATATATATGTTCATGATGTCATAAATTTAGATTACAAAGTTAATAATTATCCTTTAAATAAAGAGTTATTTCAAACTTTAGTCTGTTATAAACACACGAATCGCTTAATTTTTAATTAATTTTGTCTTGTAATGACCAGAAAAAAAACAAATAAAAAGAAACTCAAAAAGAAGTTGCTTCACAAATACCGCCTAGTGGTATTAAATGAAGACACTTTTGAAGAGCGATTAGCGTTCAAGTTAACTCGTCTCAATGTCTTTGTTTTGGGCTCTTTAATTGCAATTTTATTGGTGGCGATCACCACGGTTTTTATTGCGTTTACGCCTGTTCGAGAATACATTCCTGGCTATTCTTCAACTGCGCTTCAAAAGCAAGCATTGGAACTGGATTTTAAAACGGATTCGTTACTAGAGGTGATTAATATGAATGATGCTTACATTACTTCCGTTAAAAGCGTATTACGAGGCGAAGTGAGCGCGGTTGTCATTAATAAAGATTCTATTTTCAAAGCCGCTCAAGCTGATACAGATATTTTAGATTTAAACCCTTCAAAAGCGGATTCTATATTAAGAGCGAAGGTGAGCAATGAGGATAAATATAATTTATTTGAAACGGCTACGACCGCTACAGATTTTGTGTTTTTCCCTCCTGTTAACGGATCTATAAGTGCCGGATTTGATACAAATGAAAAGCATTATGCCGTTGATATTGTCATTCCAAAAAACACCCCTGTAAAGGCCACTGCCGACGGACGAGTCTTGTTTGCTTCATGGACTTCAGACGCCAGTTATGTGATCATTATAGATCATGGTGATGAATTGATTTCTGTGTATAAACACAACTCATCTCTTACAAAATCTCAAGGAGATTTTGTAAAATCAAGAGAAGTCATCGCAATTTCTGGATCTTCAGGTGAGTTGAGTACAGGGCCACATTTACATTTCGAACTTTGGAATAATGGAATCCCCCTGAATCCATCTACCTTTATTGACTTTTAAAACCAATTAAAATGCCATCAATTAAAGCGTTTGTCGCAAAACTTTATGCGGCTAGAATTTATAATAAAATAAATAGGTGGGCCTCCAACCCTATTGAGACTCAAGAACGGGTTTTTCAATCGTTGATTTCTGATGCTTCAGACACTCAATTTGGAAGGGATCACAATTTTAAAAACATAAAGACGCATGCAGATTTTGTAAAACACGTTCCTGTGCGTGATTATGAGGCTTTGAAATCTTATGTAGAAAAAATGGTTGCAGGTGAAGAAGATATTCTATGGAAAGGAAAGCCTCTGTATTTTGCAAAAACATCTGGAACAACCTCAGGGGCGAAGTACATTCCGATCACAAAAGAAAGCATGCCGAGCCATATTGAAGCAGCTAAAAATGCCATTTTACTTTACATTCATGAAACTGGAAACACCAAAATTGTGACTAGAAAAATGATTTTCTTACAGGGAAGTCCAGTTCTAGAAACCAAAAACGGCATACAACTCGGGCGTTTGTCGGGGATTGTAGCACACTATGTTCCTAAATACCTTCAAAAAAATCGATTGCCTACCTGGGAAACCAACTGTATTGAAGACTGGGAAACCAAGGTGAATACGATTGTCCATGAGACATTGAACGAAGACATGTCTGTAATTGCGGGCATTCCGTCGTGGGTTCAAATGTATTTTGAAAAACTCATTGAAGAAAAGGGACAAAAGGTTGGGGATATATTTAAAAATTTCAGTCTTTTTATTTTTGGCGGTGTAAATTATGAACCGTACCGTTCCAAATTTGAAAGTTTAATTGGAAGAAAAGTAGACAGCGTAGAGCTTTATCCTGCTAGTGAAGGGTTTTTCGCATTTCAAGATCGGCAAAATCAACCCGGAATGTTGCTTCAATTAGACTCGGGAATGTTTTATGAATTTATAATAGCAGATACTTTTTTTGATGCTTCTCCTAATCGACTGACTTTGAAAGATGTTGAAATTGGTGTGAACTATGTCATCATTATTTCAACAAATGCGGGTCTTTGGGCTTATAACATTGGCGACACCATACAGTTTACATCGGTAGCACCGTTTAGGGTGATTGTGAGCGGACGCATCAAACACTTTATTTCTGCGTTTGGCGAACACGTCATAGCGAAAGAAGTTGAGCACGCACTTTTAAGTGCTTTAAAAACAACCGAAGTAAGTGTGAGTGAATTTACAGTCGCGCCTCAAATAGCGCCAACTGAAGGGTTGCCGTACCACGAATGGTTTATTGAATTTGAAAACCCACCTTCAGATATAGAAGCATTTGCGACTCAAATTGATGCTGCAATGCAGCTTCAAAATAGCTACTATTTGGATTTAATAGAAGGAAAAGTACTGCGGTCTTTAAAAATTACGCAGGTTCAAAAAGGCGGTTTTCAAAACTATATGAAAACCATTGGAAAGTTGGGTGGACAAAACAAAACCCCACGATTATCGAACGATCGAAAAATCGCAGATGTTTTGACTCAAAATATTCAGACTAATTAACGTATATTTGTAGTACTTATGCAGAAATCTCAAATAAAAAATATAAATCGTAGCCGTGCTCAAGAAAGTTCTCATGCCATAGAGCGCATGTATTTGACAATGCGTCATTTATTTAACCGAGGATTTTATAAACCAATGGGTGTTTCTGGTGAGACCTTACGTCAAGCATTACTGCAATTACGTCCCGAAATATATGGCTCTATAGGGGGTGATAAAACGGAGTTGGAAGGCTTACTTTATGTGGTTGACCGTTTACCCGTTGGGATTGAAGAGTGTGTTCTGATAAACTTAACCAGTGCTGAAGGTTTTGGAAATTCTCATTTTGAAGTGATTGTTCCCTCTAAAAGGCGTCGTAATTGTTATCGAATTGATTTTGAGCAAATGAACATCGAAATCACTCGTGGACGTTCTGAGATTTATGATATTTTGACGCATTTAACATTTATGTTTATCGAGTCTCATAAAATCGCAAAACGTGTTGTTATTGATGACAAAGGAGCAACTACAAGAGATTGGATAAAGTTAGAAGCCGCCGTACTTTCTAAGAAAAAGCTAAATCAAAAAGAGCGGGAGTTAGCCATCACTCATACAGGGAATATTCTGGGTAGAACTTTTGAGGAAATTCTAGAGGTTTATGACCAGTTTGCAACCCCAAAACAACCGGATCATTTTTTACATCTGATTTATTGGTTAGGAAAACGAGCGATTGAAGAAATTGTAGACAATTCTAAACGAACCATCAGCTTTAGTCCTGTCTTAAGAGAACGGTTGGGGCATCATATTCACGGAGAAGTCTGGGCGAATACCATTAAAGACACCCTCCAGAAGCATCAATTAATTAATCGACCAATTCATATTATCTCCGCAAACTTACACAGTGTGATGAATACGCTTCATGCACCCAAAGCGCTAAAAGACTTGTGTGCGAAGCACGAAATTTTTACGGTATATGAATTGTTGAGTAAGGAAGAAAATAAAGCCCTTCGCAATAAAACCAAACAAGTAGCGTTGCAAGAAGGCATGATCTTTATAGAAGACAAGTCGGGAACCAACATAGACGTTCAAATTTTTGATGCGTCTAAAATTGATTTTTCTAATACGGAATTCGAGTTTGAATCTACAAAAAACGCACCCGTAATTATCGTTATGGACTATGCTTTTGGAGAGCAAGCTTACGAAACGATCGATGAATTGCTAAAGCCGTTTAAAACGACTGAAAACAACATTCATCTTAATGTGGATTCTATTTCTATAATGGGAAAAGCAGGAATCTTAGAAGGCTCTAAAGGAGATATTATGATTCCATCGGCACATATTTTTGAAGGAACCGCTGATAATTATCCTTTTAAAAATGAGCTAACACTTGCAGATTTTGACACAAAAGACCTGAAGGTTTTTGAAGGGACAATGGTGACCGTTTTGGGCACGTCGCTTCAAAATAAAGACCTTTTAAAGTTTTTCCATGATTCTACATGGAATGTTATTGGTCTTGAGATGGAAGGTGCGCATTATCAAAAAGCGATACAAGCAGCCTCAAGGGTTCGACATAGTATCAATCCTAACGTTAAGGTTCGATACGCTTATTATGCGAGTGATAACCCCCTTGAAACGGGCAGTACTTTGGCATCAGGGGGACTTGGTTCAACTGGCGTCAAACCAACCTATATAATTACGAAACAAATTTTACATCAGATATTTAATTAATAATACATTATGAGCACAAATTCTAACACCCCTAACAATTCCGAAGAAGTTGATTTAGGACAACTTTTTAAGCTTATCGGAACTATTTTTGATCGTTTTTTTAATTTTATACTTCGTATTTTCAAGAATCTTTTTTTGGCGTTTGTGTGGGTCATCCTCCTTGTAAAGAAACGGATCATTATTCTTACCTTAGCAACGATTTCTGGACTTATCATTGGGGCTTTAAGCAAAAAAACCGTCGCTGCTAAATATGAGTCTTCAGTGACCGTGGTGCAAAATTACCCAACGGGTGAGAATCTATACAACTCCGTAGGTTACTACAATGACTTATTAAAACAAAAAGATTTCGAGACACTGGGCATAGTTTTAAATTTAGACCTCGAAAGAACGAAATCTATATTAACTTTTGATGTGGAGCCAGTTGTTAGTGATAACGAAAAACTCCTTGCTTTTAATAAATATGTTAAGCAATTGGATTCTTTAGCAGCGACTAAAATCGAATATGAAGATTTCTTAGATAACAATGAAGACCATACGCATAAATATCAACAAATTCGTATAGAGTCTTCTGAGCGAAATAGTTTTAAATCTGTTTTTGAAAATATTGTTAAGTCGATTAATTTAAATCCATTTTTCCTAAATGAGCAGCGTAAAGATATTGTAGAACTCAACAACACCAAAGAAGCTTTAGAGCTTGCATTGGATAAGTCGGAATCTCTTCAAGACACCTACAAGAGGGTTTTGGAACAAGGCCTAGATGCTGATGAAACCTCCAAAACTTCTGAAATTGGAATCACTTTTGAAGGTTCTAGTGAAACTGATAAAACCAAAGAATACGATTTATACCAGAGTGATTTAGAATTGAGAAGTCAATTGGTACAAATAGAAAGAGATCTGTTAGACAAGCAATACATTGTTGAAATGATTTCGAACAAACAGGACTCGGGGTCTGCGAGCACTACAAATACACTTTTTGGAATAGAATTGAACACGACCCTGTTTCTAGGTGTTTTAGCACTTTTAGTTGCTATGGCTGTTTTATTTGGGATAGAGTTTTTAAAGTTTATAGAAAAGTTTAATAAGAAAACCAACAATTAACAGGCGTCCCTTAAGTTGTAAAACATGAAAATTAGTGATACCAGCCTTATCGATTGTAAGACCATTTCTCTTCAAATTCATAATGACAGTCGCGGTTATTTTTCTGAAACGTATCGTCAAGATAAACTAAACACTGCTTTAGGTTATGAAGTTAATTTTGTTCAGGACAATGAATCGTTTTCTTCCAAAGGCGTCTTAAGAGGCTTACACTTTCAAACCGGAGATTATGCCCAGGCTAAATTAGTCCGTGTTGTTAAGGGAAAAGTCTTAGATGTCGTCGTAGATATGAGAAAAGATTCCCCTACGTTTTCTAAGCACTTTTCTATTGAATTATCAGAAGAAAATAAAACACAACTTTTTATCCCAAGAGGGTTTGCCCATGGGTTTATAGTCCTTAGTGATACGGCCATCTTATCTTATAAATGCGATAATTTTTATAACAATGCTCACGAAGAGGGGATTATTTATAACGATAAAGACTTAAATATCGATTGGAGATTAGATGAAAAAGAATTTTTGATTTCCGAAAAAGATGTATTATTACCAACCTTTTCAAAATTATTCCTATGAGAAATGTTTTGGTAACAGGGAGTGGCGGGCAATTAGGAAGCTGTATTAAGGATATAGAAAAGCAGTATGAAGGTTTAAATATTATTTACACCAATTACCAAGAGCTGGACATTAGCGATTTGAGCCAGATAGAAGTGTTTTTTAAATCCAATCAAATAGATTATTGCATTAATTGTGCGGGCTATACAGCTGTTGACAAAGCAGAAACAGAAGCTGATAAAGCATTTGAAACAAATGCAACTGGGGCAAAAAACTTAGCGAGCATTTGTAGTGAACAGGGTGCTGTTTTAATTCATATTTCTACCGACTTTGTGTTTGATGGACAAAAGACAGAACCATACAAAGAATCAGACATCCCGAATCCGATAAATGTATATGGCGCTTCAAAACTGAAAGGGGAAGTTGAGATACAAAAAACTTTAAAAGAACATTTTATCATAAGAACCTCTTGGTTATATTCTGAGCATGGTAATAATTTTATGAAAACAATGTTAAGGCTTGCGGAAACACGCGATGAAATAAGTGTCGTCAGCGATCAAATAGGAGTGCCTACAAATGCGAATGATTTATCAACATTTTTAATTGAAATTATAACGTCTTCTTCAAATAATTTTGGAGTTTATCATTACAGCAACGAAGGGCAAACTAGTTGGTATGGGTTTGCAAAAGCGATCCTTGAACCCTACAAGCGCCCAATATTTGTAATCCCAATTTCATCTAGAGAGTATCCAACAGCAGCAACGCGTCCTAAAAACAGCGCCCTAAACATTGAGAAAGCCAAAAAAGAATTTAACATACAGCCTCCCAAATGGGAGATAAGCTTAAAAAAAGTAATTGAAAACAGATAATACAATGGAACAAAAAAAAGTAGCACTTATAACAGGAGTCACGGGGCAAGATGGCGCATACTTGAGTGAATTTCTTCTTAAAAAAGGATATTTAGTTCACGGGTTAAAGCGTAGAGCATCCTTATTCAATACCGCTCGAATAGATCATTTATACCAGGATCCTCATGTTGAAAATCAAAACTTTTTTCTTCATTATGGAGATTTAACAGATAGTACAAATCTTACCAGAATCATTAAAGAAGTACATCCTGACGAGATTTATAACCTTGCAGCGATGAGCCATGTTCAGGTTTCTTTCGAAATGCCCGAGTACACTGCAAATGCAGATGGTATTGGTACCTTACGGTTATTAGAAGCTATCAGGTTTTTAGGCCTTGAAAAAAAGACCAGAATCTATCAAGCTTCTACTTCAGAATTATACGGGAAGGTTCAGGAAGTTCCACAAACAGAAACAACTCCATTTTACCCAAGGAGCCCTTATGCTGTAGCAAAAATGTATGCCTACTGGATTTCTGTTAACTACAGAGAAGCCTATGGTATTTATGCATGTAATGGGATTTTATTTAATCATGAATCTCCTGTAAGAGGAGAAACCTTTGTCACTAGAAAAATTACCAGAGCGACATCAAAAATAGCGATGGGACTTCAGGATAAAATTTACTTAGGTAATTTAGATGCTCAAAGAGATTGGGGCCACGCTAAAGATTATGTCCGAATGATGTGGATGATATTACAAGCAGATGAAGCGGAAGACTGGGTGATCGCTACAGGAAAAACAACTAGCGTTAGAGATTTTATTAAAATGTGCTTTCAGCATGTCGGGGTTGAATTAGAATTTAAAGGCGAAGGAATAGAAGAAAAAGGATATATAAAATCTTCTAACAGTGAAACGTATTCACTTGAAATAGGCAAAGAAGTTGTATCTGTTGACCCTAAATACTTCAGACCAACAGAAGTGGAATTGTTAATAGGCGACGCCACTAAAGCGAAAGA
>Ga0209119_1003531_pt1 | contig 13374 bp, 14 predicted proteins | sample COG_03_FD_184747 | JGI IMG/M metagenome (GOLD analysis project Ga0209119, IMG submission 184747) | Pelagic Microbial community sample from North Sea - COGITO 998_met_03 (SPAdes) (version 2) | ecosystem: Environmental > Aquatic > Marine > Neritic zone/Coastal water | place: Helgoland, sampling... | reverse complement strand
TTAAAGGCTTTTAGGGAGTTATTTACTTTCTGATGCCTGTTTTAATGATGAGATGCAATACATAATATTCATCATTGTTCATCAATTTTTAGATGAAAAGTGCTACAAAAGTGCTACATTTTTTTAGCAATTAATTCTCTTTTTTTGAGGCTTCCCATGGAGATAATAGGCGTTTACCATCAGAGTCTTTTATTGTTCCACGTAACATTTGATAAAGATCTTTAACATACAAAAATATAGCTATTGATGTAGTTACTGGTATTAAGGATAGAGTCAATGGTGAAATATAGATATATCCTAGCATTCCGAAAATACTGTACCCAAAACAAAAGAGACGAAAAATAGCTTTTTTATAGCTACCTAAATAAAATTGAGCTATTCCAATGGGTTGAATAATATTGAATAACAAAAATACACTCACACATTTACTAGAAATATTATTTGATTCTAATGTCATTTGGTGCCTATTTAATTATATAGTTATAGAACAAAATCATTTTAATGTAGCATAAGACATGAGAAATAATAAGCCAAATCGTGATCGTGACAAACTTTAAATAAAGCTTGTCTCTTGCATATCTGGTTCTTGTAAATCAAAGTTACTCATACACATTTTCTCTGACTGCTTCATGGCATTAGACATTCCTTTTATAGTAAAACTCGTATCTTCCATGGGAGAAGCATGGTTGAACTTGATATCAAATGTTTCTGCATATCTAAGAGAAGGGAAGTACATAAGCTTTAAGACATAATCAATATCAGAACCTTCGCCAATAATATTACCAACCTTTAAGACTATATCTTTTGGCTTACCTCTATCAACAGTCATAGTAGCTTCAATCTCTGAATCTATTGAATATTTAGAATTTCTAACAGGAATGGTTAGGGTGGGTTCTGAGGTTATACAAAAGGGTCTAGCCATTTCTATGTAAAAATTAGTTGAGGTATCGTCTCCAGTTTTGTGCATGATGAGATTTTCATTTGAATAAGAATCTATGCCCCAACCATCTATGGTTCTTATATCCCAATCTGCTGTGAGAAATGAAGATGAGATTGATAGGAGGAGGATAAACTTACGATGTGGATACACAAAAGCCCCGGAGAATGGACCGTAATGCAACATCTTCTTGTCTAAGATAATCTCATCTTCATAGGTAAACAAACCTGTTTTCTTTTTAAATAATTTTTTTATGCCTAGATATAGACCAAGAACAACTAATCCAACAATGACATACCCAATAACTTCTTCCATTTGTAACTCCTATAAAAAATGTTTCGTTACTCCTTCAACGAACCAAATTAGGATTTGTTACAAATTAATTTAACAACTGCAGAAGATGTGGTTTTTAACTTCTCTTGATGCAAAGATTGGGTCAACAGATTCAATGATAGCTAAGTCAACAAAGTAATTTCTATCAGCCCTTGGAGCATTGATATTGTTATCAACAAAGAAGTCTTTATTAGCTTCATAAAGGGCATACATAACTTGATATCTATCTACACCTAACTCAATAGCTATCTGGGATGCAGTACTCCATAGAGTCTCCATATCTGAACCAGCAACAAACATTGGTTCAGGCTCTTCAACAACTTCTTCTATAACAACTAAAGCAGGTTCTTCATATGCTATTTGTATTGGAGCAACTGGCTCTAGTATTTCAGCAGGGGAGTTTACAAAGGTAAAAGCTATAACAGCTACACTTGCTGCAACTGCAAAGCCTATAAGAGGTTTAAAGTTAATAGAGGAAACATTAGAAGGCTTTTCAAGTTGCTCATCAATAAAAACATCTATCTTCTTATCAAGCTCTTTAGCTTTCTCTCCACCAAAGAATCCTTCCAGCATAGACTCTGAAACTAATAGACTCTCATAGAACTTGGTTGCTTCTTCTGAAGCTTCAACTAGTCCTTTGAGTTCAGGAGAGCTCTCAAGAGTTGCACCATCATCCATCAGTTCAATTATTTGTATTTGTGTTTCTTCATTCATAATTTTCTACCTATGCAGTTGGCAAGTTGTATTCTTGCTCTGTTTGCTTTTACTCTTAAATTCGCCATGCTGATATCACTGACAACTTCTTGAATCTCTGTATAACTGTGACCAGCTCCAAGCATGGCTAGTATGGTTCTATCTGTTTCATCAAAACCCTCAAGACAAGTAAGCATCTCTTGATATGCAACAGCATCCTCTTGAAAACCTTCACTTCTTACTGGAATATTATTTGCTTCAATTGAGACCAATGGCATCTTTTGTTTCTTACGATAGCCATCTCTAAAGTCATTTAATAAAATCTTCTTTGCATATGCCATTGGCTGGTCAGAATCCATAAGCTTATCCTGATTTTTTATAAGCTTTACCATGGTGGATTGAATTAAATCCAATGCATCATCTGGGTTGTTATCACTTAATGTCATGGCATAACCCATGAGTTTTTTACTGATATGTTTGATTAATTCTTTGAAGGGCATCTCTATTCTATTCTTGCACACTTTATTATTAGAATGTTTAAGCACAATAGAATTAGACTGCTTAATTACAGTTTCAGTATCAACCTTTGCCAATGCCTCCATACACTCTATAACGAAGGCGAATGAAAAATGTTACAAATTAATTAAACTTTCTTTCCAGACAAGGTACCAATAACATTTTTAATAGAGTCTGAAGTTATCATTTTTTGTCTTCCAATCATGTAACTAGTAAGGGCACCTATATTTTGTAAATTTCTAACTTTGTTTATGCTACAGCCAAGAATTTTTGCTGTGTCCTTAACTGTATAACCTACTTCCATATCATCATATATAGTCTTGGGATCAGGTTTGGTTTTTATGCCTAGATGCCTTTCAATGGTTTCTAATTTTGTAAGAATTAAATCTAATTTTTTTTCATCACTATGTTTATTTGTTTTTATAGTTTCAATATCAGTTACTTTTTCTTTTGTTTTCTGTGAGCTCATAAACTCTTCATAATCTTTACTCATATCTTTTCAATACACCTCTTAATATCTTTATTTATTTACTTAGTCTTACGTCTTCAGTATCTGCTTTAAGAATATATTTTTTATAAACCATTGGATCTCCACCTTTTTCTATTTGGTATGCTTCAGAAGTTAATAATTTACCATTTTGATAAAATGCAAAAACTCCTTCTGAGTATCTATTGGGATATTTTGTTGACTCAACCCCATCAATAATAATGTAGTCATAGTTTTCTTCAAAAATATCTGAGTCATATAATTTTGTAGCCCATTGGTAGATGCTTATGGCAATAATACTTACCCAAGCTATAGACATTATGATTACTAAAACTGTCATTATCATAATCCTAGACAATGTATTTTATTTTGACAAATATATGGCATTATTAAAAGCATGAAATTGAGTGAAATTGGCTTTAAAAAAATATGGAATACTGAAGACGATAATATTCTTGAGGATTTTTATATAAAAGCATTATCTTCAGCCGAAATGTACTATCGCGCTACATACACCTTTTCTTCAAGTATTCTTGCTGATGCTGCTCAAGGCATAGATGGGCTTATCGAGAAAGGAGGAGAGATGAGGCTCATTATTGGAGATGTAATGTCTGAAGATGATTATAAAGCTCTTGAGGAAGGAGATAGCTATAAAAAATATGAGACAAAGTGTATTGAGATGTTAAGAGTAGCTCTGTCAAAATCATTTGAAAATAAGCTTTATGCGCATAGATGTGAAATTTTGAAATGGATGATAGGTTCAAAAAAATTAGAGATTAAATTCGCTCTCATGAAAAATACAAAAAAAATATTTCATGACAAATCTGGAGTAATTTATGGAGAAAATAATGAAAGAGTTGCATTTCTTGGATCTGGGAATGAAACAGCTGGTGGAATAGATTTAAACTGGGAACAATTTCATTCGTATTTTAGTTGGGATGGTGCGTATGATCCTTACGGCATAGATATTGAGGATAAATTAATTAATTACTGGAATGGTGATAACAATTCAGAAAAATTTAAATTATTTACTCTACCATCTGACCAAATCAAAGCAGTCTTTTCTGAACATACGTCCACAAAAAAGACATCCTCAGTATTTAAGCCTGTTCTTGGAGAAGTGGAATTTTCTAAAGAAGAATATAAAATTCCATCTCCATCGATACCAAATAATATTGGTAACAAAAAATTTGAAATTAGACCATATCAAAAAGAAGCTCTTAATAAATGGAGAGATAATAACTATAAAGGCATTTTAAAACATGCAACAGGCTCAGGAAAAACTTTGACTGCAATTTATGGAGTTACAAAATTATTCCTTTCACCGGGGACAAAGAAAAGAATGGCTGTTGTGGTTGGTGTGCCATACCAGATTTTGGCAGACCAATGGGCAGAAGAGTTTAAATTATTTAACATCAATCCAATTATTTGTTACGGCAACTCATCTAAATGGAAGGCTAAAATTGATAATCGAATAGCAGATATCGAAAGGTCAACCACTAAGCAGCTAATGGTTTTAATTGTTGTAAATGCTTCTCTTTTAAATCCAGATATTTTTGTCCCAATAAACGAAACTCTTAAAACGAAAAAGTTTAAAACCATATTTGTTGGTGATGAATGTCATGAATATGCTGGAAGAAACCTAGAGAATCTTCCTGATGCAGACCATAGGCTAGGTTTATCAGCCACCCCCTTTAACGAAAGAGATGATATTCAATCCATCACAAAAGACAATAATCTTAAATCATATTTTATAGATGAGGTTCACACTTTTTCACTTAAAGATGCATTAGCTAACGATTACCTGTGTAAGTATGAGTACCACCCTGTATTTATAAGGCTTAGCGAAGATGAAGAAAAAGAGTATTTAGATTTATCAAGAAAAATTGCCTCTTTTGGTTATGATTCATTGTCAAAAACTAGCTCAGAAAATAAAAGCAAAGATGCTTTAATGGGACAACGAGCAAGATTAATTGGTTCGGCAGAGGAGAAATTTATAAAATTAAAAACCCTTGCAAAAAATCTTGATAGTCCAAGTAATACATTAATTTTCTGCGGAGATGGCTCTACAGAAGATTCTATGGAAGAAGAGGTAAAAGATAAGAAAAAGGTTTTAGAAATTTTAAGAGATTTAAATTGGGACGTCGCAGAATTTACAGCAGAGGTATCACATGATGTGAGGAAGTCTCGAATTAGAGATTTCAAAGATCAAACGCTAGATGCTCTTGTAGCCATAAAAGTTTTAGATCAGGGTGTGAATATTCCAGCCATTGAATCTGCAATCATTGTGGCAAGCAGCAGAGCAAAAAGACAATATATTCAAAGACTAGGAAGGGTTCTACGAAAGTCAGAAAATAAAGATTTATCGTACATATATGATTTTATTGTTTTGCCCCATAGCAAGTTTGATCTTTCTAAATCATTGGAGAGTCTTATTGAGAAGGAAAAAATTAGATTTGACGAATTTTCTAAATGTTGCGAGAATAAATTTGAAATAGAAAATGTTTTTGAAAAACACTTATAAGAAATTTTTTTAATGAATGACTTCGCAGATATTATTGATAAATTATTCCAAGACTTAATTGAGCTTAAAAGAATGCATAGAACTGATGAAATAAGAGGCTCATTCCAAACAGCAGCAAAAAATAAAATTAATAAGCACTTAGAGGAGATAGATATTGAAACTAATATCCCTAAGAGTTAAAGATTTTAGAAGATTTTATGGTGATCAAGAAATAAATTTTTCCACTGATCCAAAAAAAACTTTTACCATTATCCATGCAGAAAATGGATGTGGAAAATCAAATTTACTTAATGCAATAAATTGGTGTCTTTATGGCGAACTTGTTAAGGGTACGAGACAGCCAGAGCTAATAATTAATACAACCCATTTTTTACAAAATGGAAAAAGATCATACACTGAGGTTCGTTTAAGCATTGTTGACGATAATGGGAAAAAGCTTGTTTTTTTAAGAAGGAAAAATACAAGCGAAACTCATTCAATTTTAAGAGCTTATGAGGGTGAAGACGAAATTCCAATCGATGATAGGCTTGTAAGAAAGAACATAGAGGCTCTAATACCAAAAGAGTTATCAACATATTTCTTCTTTCATGGTGAGGGGCTCAAAAGCCTGACTACTGAGGCTTCAAATATAAAACGAGCTGTTCAAGATATTCAGGGCGTAACTGACACCTTTGCAGTTCTTTCAGAGATTGAAAGAAACAAAAATACTCTTCAAGGGAAAATTAATAAGACTGCTAAAGCTGGAAGCAATCTTGCTAAATTTTCAGAAGACTTAAAAACTTATAATGATATCCTTGATAAAAAAAGAAAAGCACTTACAGAAACTGAAGAGAGTAGAGACGATCTTAATATTGACATAGACCTTCTTGACAAAGATTTAAGAAATTCAAATGTTGAACTCATTAAAGATAAGCAAAAGGAAAGAGAGTATCTTGAGAAACACCTTGTAAAATTAAAAAATAATTACAAGAACCACGAACATAAAAAATTTGAATCGTGTAGATCTTTTTACAAGGATGTAATTAATTTAAATATTGCAAAAAAATGTACTGATGTTTTCAAAAAATTAGAAGCTGATGAATTATTTCCAGCCGATTTAAGTGAAAACTTATTAAATATAATTGTTGAAAAGGAAAAGTGTATTTGCGGTACAGAAATAAAGATTGGCTCTACAGAACATAAGAATATAGAAAAATGGAGAACAGTTTCTGCAAGCGCAGGCTTTACTGCTCATGTTTTAAGTTTAAATAAGTATGATTCATATCTACAAACTGCAAAACAATTTAATATTGTTTTAAGTAATCATGAAGAGGTTAAGGCAAGTCTTGAGGAAGATATAAACAAATGTGAAAAAAGCCTAGATGATCTCAATAATCTTCTTAAAGATGGTCTCGATAAAGATCTAAGTGACCTTAACGATAAAAGGCAACAGAAAAGAAAAGATAGAGACTCTGCCAATAAAAAGATTTCAGATCTAAATAGAGAAATTGTTGATTTTGAAAGAAGAAAAACACCATATCAAATGAAGTATGATCAGGAGCTAAAGAAATCTAAATTAGATCCAATTCTTGAAAAGCAATATGATCTTCTAGCAACAGCAAAAGATCGATTAGAAAAAATGTTGGGTTCATATGAAAAAGAAGCAAAAACATTTGTTAAAGATAGAATAGGGGAATACTTTGATAAATATGCAACTAAAGAGTTTAGAGTAGATTTTGATGAAAATTTTCTTCCAACTTTAGAGGAAATGAATATTGGTGGTAAATATACCCCAGCTCCAGAGAGCACAGGAGAAAGTCTTTTAAAGAACATTGCTTTCATATGCTCTCTTGTTGAGTTTTCAAATAAAAGAAAAGACGAGAGAGCAACATCATTTCAAATAAAAGGAGTTAGATCACCTCTTGTAATTGATGCACCTTTTGGTGACGCTGATGGAAGATATTCCAGTGCGCTAGCTAATATTCTTACTAATTGTGATGCTGATCAAGTTATTATCTTCTTATCTAAAAAACACTATAAAGGCGCATTTGAAAAGATTACAGATAGTCTTAAAAATGTTGGATCTAGATACATTATTGACAACTATGCTACGGGAGAAGATCAAAAAAACCTTGAAGACATTGAAGACAATAAAGATATCAAAATTGGTAGTAAAACATATACACAAATTCATCCAAGCAAAGAAGATTTTGGTTACTCTTCATTGAGGGAAATTAAATAAATGGCAAGAATCTGGATACATGAGGATTTCAATGAGTTAATGGATGAGCTATCACCATCTGGCAAAGAGCAAACATTTGAAAACTTTGCTCATGCTGCTGCTTTTTGTGCAGCATTGGCTTTTAATAAAAAGGGAATCCTGAAGAAGGAATACAAAGTTAAAGGTAGTTCACCAAGCCGAGAAATAAGAGATAATGTTTTAGATGGACAAGATCTCAAAGAACAGATTGATATTTTAGCTCTTGCACACACCGGCTCTCATGAAATTCTTAAGGATGAAGAGGAAATTAAGGATGAGAGATATAAAATTTTTCAAAATTATGCGAATACTGGCTTAAAATTTTTGTCAGATATCAAAGAAAAAAAGGTTACAGATACTTCAGGAGTGGATACAGTTATACAAATCTTATCTGAGATAAGTGCAGAAAATGTAAGTGATCTTGAAGATTCTGAAATCGGAGATACCGAATTTTAAATAGCCAAATCAAAAAGGTTGTCTAGAGATTTAGTCTGAGTGAAAATCTGCTTAATGCCATTTCTAAGATGGGCTCTTAAAACTTTATTAAGATTTGTCTTAGATGGTTTTAATTTTAAGCGCCCACATTCTTGTATTAGCAAATCTTGATAAATCTTGTAATTTTTACCACTAAAAACAACCCAGCTCATTTCAACTCCATATTCGCCATCTTCTTCATTTAGGTTTATTTCAGAATTCTTTCCAATGCTATAACAAAATGCCCATCTAGCAAAAATGTTCCAGTTATCTATACCTGTTGGGTTTTTTAATCTTGAAAGAAGATTTCTCTCCCCAATTGTTAATCTGACTCTGTCTAATTCAAAGCTCATTTAAAGTACCCCTGAACAATTTTTCCAGACTTAGTTTTCTTATTTTCATCGCATAGATATTCGTTACCTATATATGGTTTTAACGACTTGTAATATTTACCAATAATTTCTTCATCAGTAGATAAGATAATAGTTTGAGAGCCAGCCTGAGGGAAATACTTAGTGATAAGCTGTTCTCTATGTTTTGAGTCCAACCTGCCAAGTGGAGTATCAATAACAACTGGCACGTTAATTTTGGACACTTCAGATAGAGACCATAAAATAGAGATAGCAAGAAGTTGTCTCTCACCTGCTGATAGATCTTCAAGACCTATAACCTTTTTTTCTTTATTGATAGCTTTAATCATATAAGTATCTTTATCAATTTGGATTGAATCTATTAAAGAGTCTTTCCTATTTAGAAATTGAAACTTAGAGGCTATTTGTGCTTCAAATGAGTTAATTGATCCGTCCACGATTCTTTTCTTAAAGTTAGCTAAATTCTTTTCTGCTACTTTTATTTTTTGAAGCTGACTTTTCTGAATTGATGAAGACTGAAGGGCATCTATTTTTTCATCAAACTGTTTTTTATATCTTCCCTCAAGACTAACAAGTCTGACTTCGCCAGTTTTTATTGCCTCTGTAAGTTGAGATATTTCTGCCTCAGCAACTGATGTTTTTTTGATAAGCTCGTCCCTTTGAAGCAGTAAGTTTTTTGCATTACTATCATCTGGAGCTCGAAGTATAGATTTTTCAAGGCTTTCAAGGTTTAGTTGTAATTTGTTTAGATTTTTCTTGTTTTCTAGATATTGCTTGCGATCTGCATTAATCATTTCATCAATCGCGTCCAGCTCGAAAACTTTTGACTCTACTCGTGTTGCTATGCTGTTTTTCAGTTGTTCCTTTTCTTTTTCTAGAGATTCATCTAATAACTTCTTCAATGCATTTGTTTTTGTTTTTGATAAATCATCAAGAGATTTCAAAATGAATTTATCTCTTTTAGACCATGCATTTATCTTTAGATTTAGCTCAGACTGACTAAGAGAGTCTTCAGCTAATTTCCTTATGGATAAGATATTATTTTTAACTAATTTAAGAGGCATGACCCCAGAGGCTATATTAACTTGCTCTTTTTTAAGTAATGTAATTTCAGCTTTAAGATCTATAACCTCAGCTTCTAATTTTTCAATTTTTTCAAAAGATTTAATTCCTTTAGCTCTAAATTTTGTTTCTATTTCTTCATAAAGCTTTTTTGTAAGTTCATTCTTATCTTTAAGTTTTTGGAGCTTAGACTCGTCTTTATTGAGGCGTTTTTTAAGCTCATTAATTCCTTCTTCTGTTTCCGCTAATTCTGATTGCAGATCAGGACTAGTATCTTTGAGAATGTTTTTCTTTAGGAGCGCTAAGTCATCTTCAAGATTGGTAATAAGATCAGCTCCAATCAATGTTTCAATTCCTTGAATTAACAGTTTTGATGTCTCAGCAGGCTCCGCATATTTAAGAATTTTTTCCCCATCAAACAAGAATAGTTTACTAAGAGCAGGAGAGATAATCGTTGAAATAAACTCAATCCAGTTCTCAGAAAGGACAACATCAACCATTCCATTTCTTGTTACTTCAAAGTTTTCCTTCGTTCCTTTTGTTGTCTTGGTCCACGATCTCTCAAGAATGATATCTTCTTCAATATCTGTATCATCGCTTAGATTGAGAGTTAAATTGATAGCACATCTGGTATTGCTAGGAGCATCTCTATTTACTTTTGCCTCAAGGAATTTGTTATATGAATGAGCTCTTCTATTTTCTTTGTGAAGATTAGACTGAGTTCCAAATAAGCAAAGTTGAATCGCTTCAAAAATAGATGTTTTACCGCTTCCGTTAAGCCCGCCAATAAGCGTAACTCGCTTTATTGATGGCAGAGCAAGGTCAATAGAATGGCTCCCCTTGAAGGGTCCATAGTTATGAAGCTGGACATTCTTAATGATCAAATCTTAATGCCCTCGTAATCGTTAATAGGCGTAATTTCAATACTCTTAATTAGCTCTTGTCTTTCATTACCAGCCGCAAGCGCTTCTTCCTTATCAAGATATAAAAACTTATTGAGCTCTTTCTCAAGTTCTTTAACAAAACCTCTCCTTACACCCTTAGATTTAAGTCTCATCTCTTTAACCAGAAGGTTTCTTACAAACTCATATTCTTTTCTCGAGTCACATAAAGACTCAAGAATATTTAGATTTTCTTTTTCTAAGACTGAGATATTTCTAAAAGATCTTCCCTCATAACTAGCGCCTTTAACTCTTTTATAAAGCTCAGGAAGCTCGTCCTCAACTTCATTTTTATCTTCGATCCAAATTCTTCTTATTTCTTCAAGCTCTTCATGACTAATTAAAGTAATGGCTTTTGACTGACTGTCGCCTGAAAAATGTTGGGCAATTTGGACTTCAGCTTTGAAGACTTTTTCTAAGATCTTTAATCTTTTATCTTTTTTATAGGGACCTGGAACAGTATCTACATCACCATCCTTATTTTTATAAAATGAAACTTCCCCATTGAGTCTAGAGAATTCCCTAGAGGCTCTTTCTACCTGAAGAGCATCTTTAGAGTTAAAATCTAATTCATCTCTAATTTTAATCATCGGGCTCATCCACTCTTTGTCTTTATCATTTTGCACCATGGCTTGCATAGACTTATCTTTACTAACCAAAGTACATACGTAACAGCCGAATCGACTTGAGCCACAGCTTGGTGTGGTCGTATCTACTACAACAGGACATTCATTGTCTTCTGTTGCCCCCTGATAAAGGTTAAGCAAGCTTTTATTAGAATAGTCCCATGGATTTTCGTATTGGACTAAAAAGAGCCAGACATCATCATTACTCCAATCTTTAATAGGAGAATAAACGTAGCAGTTCAATAAATTATTGTGCTTGTTTAAGATTTGATTATCTTTAGTATGTTTTTTAATACTTTTCGCCCTTGATGAGCTCTCTGCAGATCTTACTCCCAAAAGTAGAATAGCTTCACCATGTTTATTCACTACACTCTTAATAAAGTCATTTGATGGTCTTATTTTCAGCCTATCTGTACACCATCTAAAGCCTCTTCTAGGAGCAGGGTATCCTTTGCCAATTAGGTTTACCCAAAATCTATCTTCTAGTCTTGGTTTTATTAGATAAGGCTTGATAGGGAGATCTTTTTCTTTGGCAGCAATCTTCATCTTATCTAAAGAGCTTTCTACCCAGTTAGATACAATTGGATTTTCAACCATGGTATCTGTAGTAACAATAAATACAGGTTTCTTTCTTTTACTTTTTGGAAGTTGTTCTATTGCCATCCAAGTTAGTTGAGCAACTGCAGTTGAGTCTTTTCCACCACTGTAGCCAATTACCCAGGGCTTGTTGTCTGCTAGATACTGTTTTTGAAGCTCAGTAATTTTTTCCTCGATTGAGGTTTTGAGTCCTAATTCTTTAAATGCTGATTCACTCATTAATTTTTTATAATTACTATTATGCTACTATCTTTCATAATTATACATTGCACAATTTAACAAAGTTACTAATGAAGGAATATTTAGATTTTAATGCTACAACCCCAGTATATGAGGAATCTGTAGCTGAAATAAAAAAATATCTTGATGTTGATTTTGGTAATGCTGGAAGCAGAACTCATCAGTCAGGACTAGATGCCAAGAAGGCAATTGTGTCGGCTAGGAATGCTTTTGCCTCTTATGTTGATAGTGAAACTTCAGAAATTGTTTTTACTAGTGGAGCCACAGAGAGTAATAATATAGCGCTATTTGGTTTGCTAGATGAAGCAAAGAAATTAGGTAAAAATCATATCATCTCTACTGAGATAGAACATAAAGCAGTCCTTGATCCTTTGTCTGAAATTAAAAAACAGGGCTTTGATGTAACTCTAATAGAGCCCAATAAAGATGGCATTATTGAAAGGGATAAAATTTTAGCAGCAATATCAGATAAGACCTTTTTAATTAGTTGTATGCATGTAAATAATGAGACAGGTGTCATTAATCCAATTGAAGACATTGCAGCGGAGGTTAAGCTAAACAATCCAGATATTTATTTTCATTCCGATTGTGCTCAATCTTTTGGTAAGACCAAGCTAACAATGAATAATAAGAATATTGACATGATTTCATTTTCTGCCCATAAGTTCCATGGACCCAAAGGGGTTGGCGGGCTGGTTATAAGAAAAAGGGATGGCATATCATTGCCCATAAAACCATTGATGTATGGCGGTGGTCAGGAAAGGGGTGTAAGACCAGGAACTCTTCCTGTTGCACTAATTGCAGGGATGGCTAAGTCCTTAGAAATCTCAATAAAAAATCAAGATAAATGGGATTCTGAATGCAGACAAATAAAATCTATGGCATTGGATGCTTTCAAAGATATCCAGTATAAAGTTTATGGGACCACTGATCACAATACTTTACCTAATACACTCTCAATAGCCTTTGCAGACTTAGATGCCGAAGCGGTAATACTCATTCTTAAAGAACATGCTGAAATATCTACCGGTTCTGCTTGTACATCTGATTCATACACGCCCAGCCATGTTATTTCCTCAATGGGAGCATCAGGAGATGAGGCACAAAGAGTCGTAAGATTTTCATGGGGACAAGAAACCAACCCAGATGTTTTTAAAAGTATAGCCACATTACTTCAGCCGCTTCTGTAATCAAGGTTACCTATCCCTAAATTCAAAATAGCTTATTTATTTTTAGTGGCTATTGTTTGATATCTAAACAACTATAGTTCGTAAACAGTGAATATATATTAAAGATATACTAGAGAAATACTTAAGAGATATTTTAGAGTATCT
>Ga0209119_1003526_pt1 | contig 13379 bp, 22 predicted proteins | sample COG_03_FD_184747 | JGI IMG/M metagenome (GOLD analysis project Ga0209119, IMG submission 184747) | Pelagic Microbial community sample from North Sea - COGITO 998_met_03 (SPAdes) (version 2) | ecosystem: Environmental > Aquatic > Marine > Neritic zone/Coastal water | place: Helgoland, sampling... | reverse complement strand
CGAAGCTGCACAGAAGAACGAAGGCCAGAGCAACACAGCCTATGGGCGTGAGGTCATCAAGGCCAACATCGACGACATGGTTGCAGAGCTAGAGGCTTTCATTGCTTCACAAGACGCTGTGAGACGCAAGGCACCATCAGCCACCCTGCTCAAAGGTCTAAACCCTGAAGCTGTGGTGTACTTGGCACTCAAGACTATTGTGAACAGCTTGGGCCACGATGACGCTAAAACTACAGCCACAGCTATAAACATTGGCATGGCGGTCTCTAACGCTGTAGCAATGCAGGAGCTTGCCAACAACAACAGCAAGGGTCTTGTGAAGCACATCGAGACTAGCGCCAACAGAACATTAGGTAACGACAACGCCAAAGAGAAAGCAGTCTCCGACAGCCTAGCATTCTTCAACATAGAGTCGCCGTGGACAGTAGAGGAGCAGCTGAAGGTTGGCATCACTATGGTCAAGCTAGCGACTAAGATTGCACTAATTGAGGATGTCACTGTAGGATCTGGCAAAGCTAAGTTCAACAAGCTAGTGCCTACAGACAAGACTATGGAGATGATCGACGTGATGAACTTGTGTCCTGAGTTCTCTCCTGTTTACCTTCCGATGGTCTCTGAGCCACAAGATTGGGACGCAGATGGAAACGGTGGCTACCTCACGCTTCGTCAGCCTCTCGTTAAGACACGCTTTGAGGGGCACACAGAGGCCCTAGAGGGTGCCGACTTGTCTGCTGTGCGCCAGAGTATCAATATCATCCAGCAGACCGCTTGGAGCGTCCACACAGGGCTTCTCAGCATCGCTCAGGCAGCGTTTGACGACGGCATGGACATCGACGGTCTACCATTCAACTACAAAGATAAACGCGATAAGCGTACAAGCGTCCGCGTTAGTGCTACAACTGTGCTGGGCCTTGCAGATGAGTTCAAAGAGTACGATGCGATCTACTTCCCACACAGCATGGACTGGAGGGGCCGCGTCTACCCTATGGTCGATGGCCTCTCCCCACAAGGCAGCAAGCTCTCTAAGGCACTGCTGTCGTTCTCTGAGGGCAAGTGCATTAGTGAGGAAGCAGAGAGCTTCTTAGCTATCCACATCGCTAACGAGTTCGGAGAGGACAAGCTGTCGCTATCTGGTCGCGTTGAGTGGGTCTATAACAACGAGGAAATGATCCTTTCTGTAGCTGACGACCCATTCGGCCCCAACAAAGACTTCTGGATCAACGCAGACAGCCCTTGGGGCTTCCTTAGAGGGTGCCTTGAGTGGTCTGGCTACACTAGTGACCCAGCTGGCTTCCTTAGCACTCTACCAGTCGCGTTTGACGGGTCTTGCTCTGGCTTGCAGCACTTCTCAGCTATGTTCTTGGATGAGGTTGGTGGTCGTGAGGTTAACCTAGTTGCTGGCTTAGACCGACACGACATCTACAACACAGTCAAAGATGCTGTAGGAGCCGTTCTGGTGGCCTCTGAGGACGAACTAGCGCAACAGTGGATTGACAGTGGTCTACTGACACGTAAGCTCCTCAAGACGCCCACGATGACCTATGGTTACTCCTCTGAGGTTCCAGGGATGACTGATCAGATCACAGACGCTGTTGGCAACGATGGTGTAGGGTTCTTTGGCAAGGAAAACTTATTCAAGGCTTGCAGCTTCCTAGCTAAGATCACCTTTGATGAGATCGAGAAGACTGTGGTGAAGGCTGCTGAGGCAAAGACTTGGTTGCAGCAGTGTGTTCGTGGTGAGCAAGCCCCTGCGCAGTGGACCACACCAGATGGCTTGGTGGTTGTGCAGAAGTACAAGATGCAGAAGTCTAAGCAGCTAGACATCACACTTGGTGCTGACCGCCTACGTTCACGCTACGATGTCTCTACAGACGCCGTAGACACCCGTAAGATGGCCTCTAGCATCTCTCCTAACGTGATCCACTCACTAGACGCCACACACATCCGCATGGTGGCCCTAGCGGCCTCTAACGAGCAGATGTACAGCCTTGCGATGATCCACGACAGCTTTGGTTGTCACGCTGCTGATGCTGGTCGCTTCTTCCAGATCATTCGTGAGGAGTTCGTGGAGCTTTACAGCAAGAGCGTAGCAAAGGACATCAACGAGGAGCTATCTGGTGGCACAGTTGAGCTACCAACGATGGGCAACTTGGATCTTCAAGGCGTCATCGGGACTGACTACAGCTTCGCATAAGCTTTAAAACCACTATTTCTGGGGGCTGCTGGTTAACACTAGTGGCCCCTTTTTCGTTCAAATAGGGGGTGGCTCGGCCCATTCTGGGCCTCTAGAAAACCCTTTAAAAACAAGGGTATCTAAAAACCCCTCATCTAGGAGAAGAAACCAACCTTCTCTAGCAGGCGTTCTGCTTTAACAAACGGGCACGACAGGATCGTTCAACTCAAAAGGTTTGACGAACTCCCCCAACCACTCCTCCTACGCTTGCAATGATGCAGGTGATGGTCCAGTGGCTCTGGATACTACTAGAACTTAGCCTCCAATGGGGGTAAGGGGGCACTCTAGGATCATTAAGCTCAAAGGTTTGACGATAGAGTACCTTAGACCCCATTAGTATCCAATGGTATACAATAGGACACATAAGATGAACACAAAACAATCACTAGAAACATTCATGAGCTTTGAGGATGAAGATCTACATGAGATCATCCTTGGCATAGCTAAAGATCAACCAGAGTTATTCATGGAAATCACAGATGCTATAGAGGCAGAGTTGCACCTTAGCATTCTTCAGGAAATGCGTGAAGAGACATGCAATGGATACCCTATGTATCCAGAGTTGCACCTCTGATGATTAGGCTTATTCTTTCCGTAATCGTAAGCTGCCCAATCGTGGCCCTACTGCTAACCCTAGCAGCAGAAACAACCAGCAACTTAGTCTTTTACACAGCTATGTTCTATGCAGCATTGGTTGGCCTTTCGGCACTCCTGTCAGTAACAATAACAAAAGGAACAAAACAATGATCTACCAACTCCCCGATGGGACACTAACAACACGCAAGAAAGACGTAGCGGACTACGACAATGACTGAGCTAACGCGCCAACCTTGTCCCACATGTCCCAGTAGCGATGCTTTTAGCTACAACACAGAAAAGATGGTTGGCGTTTGCTTCTCTTGCGGGAGCGCCTACCCTAAAGCTGGTCAAAAGTATTCAGAAGAGATGCTTGAACGTTACCCACTTGGGGAACTAGAGCACTCAGACGACTACGAAGAAGAAACACCACCTATCCTCCCAGAAGGTGTCTTCTTTGGCCTTCGTGGCATCTCAAGGGAAACTATGGAGCACTACGGTGTCAAAACTGTTGTGTCTTCCTCTGGTGAACCTGCGTCACAAACCTATGTTTACCCATCTGGGGCAACCAAAACCCGCTTGTTCCCAAAAGACTTCAGGGCACAGGGCAAGATGGACTGCTTGTTCGGACAAAACTTGTTCACTGCTGGCACATCTAAGATGGTAACGATCACCGAAGGTGAACTTGATGCCCTTAGCGCCTTTCAGATGCTTGGTGGTAACAACTCACGTTATGTAACGCCTGTAGTCTCATTACCTAGTGCTTCACCATCAAAAGCATTCTGGGAAAGCATTATCCCTTGGCTAGACACGTTTGAGAAGATCATTCTGTCTGTCGATACTGATAGTGCTGGTGACACTGTAGCTCAGAAGATCAATAACATCTTTCCACAAAAGACTTATCGTGTGGACCACAGTATCTACAAGGATGCTAATGAGTTCCTGCAAGCTGGTAAGGCTGCTGAGTACAAAAGTGCCTGGTTTGGTGCTGCTAGGTTCACGCCTGACAACCTCCTGCACTCTGAAGCTGACTTATTGTCCCTCTTTGATGACACACCAGAACATTCCTTTGTTCCAACTGGCATCCCAGAGTTCGACGCTAAAGCTATGGGTCTTCATCGTGGCCACTTCATAATGTTGAAAGCTGATACAGGCATTGGCAAGACTGAGGTCTTCCGTTTCCTAGAGTGGAACTTCATCAATCGTGACGTCATTTTCGCCACGTGTCACCTTGAAGAAATACCCTTGCGCTCTGTGCTTGGGTTAGTTTCCTATGATCTAGACGACAACTTAACTAGAAAAGACCTCATTGAGGAAAAAGGTAAGACTGAAGAGGTCCGCGCAAGCATTAAGCGCCTAGCGGAGACAGGGAACTTCTATCAGTTCAGTCTACGAGAGGGCGATGGTGCCGATGAACTGGTTCAGCAGGTCAAAATGATGGCTACAGTCTACGGCTGTCAATTCGTGATGATCGAACCCATTCAGGACACTATCACCACAGCATCAGAGAGCAGCAAAGAGAGCGAACTAGCCCAACTGGCCATTCGTCTGTCTAAGGTGGCTGCTGAGTACAACATAGGCATCATCACTATCGCTCACACGAACGAGAATGGCGATGCTAAGTATTGTAAGATGCTTTCTCAACGTGCTTCTGTTGTAGTTGATCTAATCAGAGACAAAGAAGCTGAAGACCCCATGGATCGTAACACTACTAAGCTAGTGATCACGAAGAACCGACCAACGTCTGAAGAGGGCTTTGCGGGGGAAATGTTGTTCAACTTGGACACATTCACACTAAAGCCACTGTAAGGAGACAAGATGAAGTTCAAATGTAAATTCTGCGAGAAGCTGATCCCTATGAGGCAGTACGGCGCAGATGTAATCAAGTGCTCCTGTGGGGCAGTCTACAGAAAACAACACACAATAGAGGTTATCTTAGAAAAGGAGCCAAAATGAAGATCGTGTTTGACATCGAGACCGACGGCTTCCTAGACGTCCTCACTAAGATCCATGTCTTCTCATGGTCTGTAGTGGGCTCTGGTGTAGTTCAAAGCACTAACGACCTAGGTACTATCCAAGAGGTTATGTCCAAAGCTACTACAATAGTGTGCCACAACATCGTAGGGTTCGACCTTCCTGCACTAGAGATGTTCGACATCACCACAGATGCTGACATCATCGACACTCTACCACTGTCTTGGTACTTAGAACCAAAGCGCATCAAGCATGGCCTAGCAGATTGGGGCGTCACAGTTGGTGTCCCTAAGCCCAAAGTAGACGACTGGGACAACCTGTCTTATGAAGACTACAAGCACAGGTGTGAAGAAGACGTTAAGATCAACCTAAAAGTGCTCAACATCTTAGAGCGCAAGCTACATCGGCTATATGGTGACGATCAAAAGCGTTTGACTGACTACCTGACGTTCAAGATGCAATGCGTACGTGACCAAGAGGTCTATGGGTGGCGATTGGACGTTGAGAAGGCACAGGTACTTCAAAAAACACTACAACAGATGAAGGAGACGTCAGAACAGCAACTATCAGCAGCTATGCCCAAAAAGCCTATTACAAAAGTAATGAACCCGCCAAAGATCATGTACAAGAAAGATGGTACACTCTCTTCAAGAGGCGAGGCTTGGCAACAGCTACTTAAAGAACACTATATGCCAGCATCAACTATGCAGCCAATGACGATCTTGGTTGGCCATGAAGCTGGTAAGCCCACATCCCATCAGCAAGTCAAAGATTGGCTTTACGATCTGGGGTGGAAACCGCAAACTTTTAAGTACGTGCGCGGTGAAGGCTACGGTGAAGAACGTAAGATCCCACAGGTACGCGATGGCTCAGACTTGTGCCAAAGCGTCTTGGACCTTGCTGAACTAGAACCCTCAATCAAACTGCTAGAGAACTTGACAGTTACCAGCCACAGGCTTGGTGTAGTCAATGCGTATCTCTCTTGTGAGGTCGATGGTTGGCTTTCGGCGGGTATTTCGGGCCTAACTAACACTTTTCGCTTCAAGCATCGTAAACCACTGGTGAACTTGCCAGCTGTTGATAAACCTTGGGGAACTGAGCTACGTGGCTGCTTAATCGCACCAGAAGGCGAAGTTCTCGTTGGTTGTGATATGGTTTCCCTAGAGGACACCACAAAGCGTCACTATATGCAGCCTCTTGACCCTGACTACGTTCGGGAGATGCAGGTGGAAGGCTTTGACCCTCACTTGGACCTAGCAAAGCACGCTGGGGCCGTGAGCCAAGAACAGATCGACCAGCACAATGCAGGTGAAGTCAACCTTGGTTCAATTCGTAAGGGATACAAAGCTGCTAACTACGCTTGTGTTTATGGTGTGGGCCCAGCAACACTGTCACGAACCACAGGGCTAACCCAAGTTGAAGCTAAGAAGCTCATTGATGCTTACTGGGGTCGTAATTGGGCTGTCGAAAAGATAGCTGAAACACGGCGGGTGCGAGAGATCAAAGGCGAGAAATGGATCTTCAACGAAGTTTCGGGCTTTTGGTACAACTTACGTTCCGAAAAGGATCGTTGGTCAACTACAAACCAATCCACTGGCGTCTATTGCTTCGATCAATATGTGATGTTGGTCAAGGCTGCTGGTGAAAAGGTTATCGGGCAGTTTCACGATGAGATCATTGTGGCTACTGATGACAAAGAACGAACAGAGCGTGTGCTTGTGGAAAGCAAGGACAAACTCAATAACAAAATGAAACTCAATGTCCCGCTTGGCGTAGATTACGCAGTGGGCAATAACTATGCGGAGATACACTAATGGCTAACGGTAAAACAACAATCGTCTCTATGACAGGCTTCATCGAGTACGCTCGGATCTTCAAAGGGAACATGGATAAAAACGACTATCACGTCAAAACACAAGGACAGTACAACGCAAACTTCTACCCTGAGACCACAGGAGGCTTCGAAGATTACTTTCAAGCTGGTGCTCCAGTGTCATCTATGGGCCACGACACCATCAAAGTTGGTAATCCTGAGCTGGCGACAGGTAAATTCCTGAAGCTAAAGCGTCCTAACGTACACCCAACCGTAGAAGAATGGGGCGGTGCTCCTGCTGTGTTCGACTTCCGCGAAGGCGTAAGCATGAAGAAGTGGGACTTTGGGGAAGATGGTGAACTAGGTAACGGCTCCAAGGTCACTGTTAAGGTGTCTGTTTGGTCCGATGGTAAGAAGTCCATCCAGCGTCTTGATAAGGTTGCAGTCCATGAGCTAGTAGAGCTCACTGGTTCTGGCGGCTCTTCCGTAGACATGGAGAACTTCTAATGTTTAACATCTGCGAGAGTTGCGGGTGCAAAATTATGGCTGGGAATTGGCTCTGCGTCACATGCGTCCTCGACGAAGAAGATTACTCCGACGAAGTGGAGGACGTAATCAACGAACCTTCGCACTACGCGCGTTGGTCTATTGAGCCAATCACTTACATCATGCGCAACGGCATGGAGTTCTGGCGTGGTAACTTGATCAAGTACAGTTCCCGTGCTGGCTTCAAGATCTATGACGGCAAGACGCAAGAGGAGAGCGAGATCACTGACTTAGAGAAGGTGAAGCGCTATTGCGACATGCGTATCAACCAGATCAAAGGAGAAGTTGAGCTTTGAAAATCTTAATCGACGGGGACATCTTAACCTATAGAGCAGCTTTCAGTTGTGAGGATAAGCCCTTCGAGGACGCATGTGACAAGATCGACCAGATCGTAGAGGACATCATCGGGGCTGTAGCTTTCGATGGTGACTTCTCGATCTGCGAGATGTTCATTACAGGCAAGGGTAACTTCCGTTTTGACGTGCAACCCACGTACAAGCAGAACCGCTCAGGTAAGCCTAAGCCCCAGCACCTCCAAGGTCTGCGGGATTACTTGGTCGAAGCCTACGATGCCAACGTGTCTTCGGGTGAAGAGGCAGACGATGTCATAACGATCAGAGCAACAGAGCTAGGTCCAGACACTGTCATCGCTTCTATCGACAAGGACTTTCTTCAGATGCCTTGCTGGCACTACAACTTGAACAAGGACACACTCACTCAGGTGAACGAGCTAGATGGACTTCGTTTCTTCTACACTCAGATCCTGATGGGCGACACCGCTGACAATGTGTTCGGCATCAAGGGTGTTGGTCCAGTGAAAGCTCGTAAGCTCCTAGAAAATGCAACCACAGAACAAGAGTTTTACGCTGTCTGCCTAGCTGCCTACAATGGCGACAAGGGTAAGGTAGTGGAGAACGCACGACTGTTGTGGCTGCGCAGAGAGGAAGGTCAAACATGGCAGCCCCCAGAAGTAAACTAAGGCAGTCAGCTTTGGATGCTGGCTTCCGTTCGGGTTTGGAACAAGACAACGCAAAGCACTTAGACGCACACAAGATAAGCTATCAATATGAGAAGCTAAAGGTGCCGTTCGTAGCCAAGCCGCGTCAGTACACTCCAGACTTCCAACTGTCTAACGGTATCATCATTGAGACCAAGGGTCGCTTCCTCCCAAGTGACCGCACTAAGCATCTTCTGATCAAGAAGCAACACCCTGACTTGGACATTAGGTTCGTCTTTAGCCACAGCGCTCAAAGGCTTTCTAAGGTTTCCAGCCAGACCTATGGTGGTTGGTGCGACAAGAACGGCTTCCTTTATGCTGACAAACTAATACCTGTTGCATGGATGAAAGAGTAACAGTGCCCTATAGCTCACCAAGAGCCTGTAGTAAGGCAGGGTGCCCAGCGCTCTCATGTGATGACGCCAATTGCTTAGACAAAAGGCAGGCCACTCACAGACCAAGAGAGGACAAAGACCCACACGAGAGGGGTAAGCTCTCAAGAGGTAAGGCCTACAGCACCGCAAGGTGGAAGAAGCTAAGGGGAGTTCAGATATCTAAGGCACCGCTGTGTCAAAGGTGTCTGAGCTTCGACCTCGTAACGATAGCCACTGACGTTGACCACCAGATCCCACACAAGGGTGACGTGAAACTTATGTGGAACGCAGGAAACCTACAGTCTCTTTGTAAGTCCTGCCATAGCTGGAAGACACAAGAGGAAGTCAAGGGCGTCTATCATGATTTTAGGCACTTCGTATCCTGATTTACTGGCGTGTAAAAAATTCACTTTGGGGCATGGTCTCCAGAAACAATCGAAATTCTTAAAAAGATCGAAAGGAGACCAAATGGCTGGCGTCAAGGGACGTTCGGGCGGAGGAGCACGCAAATCTGTCCAAGAACACAAGCGCGATGGAACTTATCGAGCCAACCGTCACGGTGGTATCGAGCAAGCTAACGCAAGCAAGGTTGCACCTGAGGGTTACATCAACCACGACTACACAACAGACAAGGCTGAACTATTCGACCGCTTCAGTGACCTCCTGTTCAACGAGGGCCTGACATCAGGTGAGGTGGATAGCCTCTACATCAGTCAGATCGTAGACCTATACGATGCCTATGTCCAAGCTGCTGCTGTCTATGGCCGCGGTGGCATTGAGGCTAAGGTGGGGCCTAAGCTCGCCATCAACATGATGATAGAGCTACAGAAGGAGATGCGTGTGATGCTCGGTGAGTACGCACTAACGCCCTCCACACGTGCTGCTAAGGCACGCACTAAGGATAGCACAGATGATGTGGCAGATGATCCCATCGCTGCTTTCCTCAACACTAAGCCTAGGCTGGTCAAGTGATCGCCTAGGTACACAACACACAACATAACAAAGGACTACACAATGCACAGCTTATTCGTAACAGACAACCACAGCCCACAGTTCACAGCTATTGATGCTGCTCTGGACACGCTGCCACCCAAGGCCAAGCAGATCACTATCGTTCTGGACATGTCGCCTGATGGCCTAGTGAATGACGTAACTACTACAGACACGTCAACCAAGTGCGATCCTGAGTACCTACTTAAGACACCACCAGTGGCCTCTACTAACAAAACAGGCATTCGTGGCGTATCTAAGGTCAAGCATGGCTACCGTGCAGACATCACACGCAATGGTGTACAAACAAACCTAGGCACCTACGACAGCTTTCAAGACGCTGTTGAGGCACGCCTTGTAGCACAATGGGGCCTGAAATGACTACTAAACTTGAGGAACTAAAAGCCGCTTGTGATGCTACTGGTGCTGTTTTGGATGATGCTATTGCTGCTGCTCGTGCTGCTGTTGCTTTTGATGGTTATGACTCTTTTGGGGCTGCTTCTGATGCTGTTGATGCTGCTTCTGGTGATTATGAGGCTGCTCGCCATGCTCGTGATGACGCTAGAGAAGCTTACATAGCTGAACTAGAGAGGCTACAAGAGGAGAACTCTAATGACTAAGCTTGAAGAACTGGAGGCTGATCTTAAGGCTGCTCAAGCTGCCCGTGTTGAAGCTGCTGATGCTGCTGATGCTGCTATTTGGGATGATGCTGCTTGGAATGCTTATGAAGCTGCTGATGCTCGTGCTTGGGCTGCTTGGGATGCTTACGAAGCTGAAGTAATGAAGCTACAAGAGGAGCACTATAATGACTACTAAACTTGAAGAACTGAAGGCTGCTCATGCTGCTGCTGCTACTGCTGCTTTAGATGCTTGGGATTCTGCTCGTGCTGATGCTTGGAATGCTTTTGGGGCTGCTCATGGTGGTGCTCTGTGGGCTGCTCGTAATACTGCTTGGGTTGCTTACAGAGCTGAACTAAAGAAAACACAAAAGGAGAATAAAGATGAAAATCGGTAAACAAGGGCTTGCCCTAATCAAGTTATTCGAGGGCCTTGATCTAAAGGCTTACATGCCAACACCCAACGACCGCCCAACAATCGGCTATGGTCACACAAAGGGCGTCAAAATGGGCATGAAGATCTCAAGGGAACGTGCTGATGCACTTCTGGTCGAAGATCTAGCTTGGGTGGAGGCTGTCATAGCTAAGAAGGTCACAGTTTCGCTCACGCAACCCCAATATGACGCTTTGTGTAGCTTCATCTACAATGTTGGCGCTGGTGCCTTCAGTAAGTCCACATTGCTTCGCCGCCTAAACGAAGGCAACTATGTGGCTGCTGCTAATCAGTTACCACGCTGGAACAAGCAAAAAAAGATGGTCCTCAATGGCCTAACACGGCGCAGAGCAGCTGAGAAGGCTTTATTCCTATCTGAGCCACTAGCACCTACAAAAGTGGCTAAGAAGCCCACAGGTGGCCTCCTAGAGGCTCTCATGGCCTTCTTCGTCTCAATCACCAAAGGGCGTGGTTGATCATGGAGAAAACCTACAAACGTGAGGTCGCTGTGGTAATGCTTGTCTTCGTTGGCGTATTCCACGTGTTAGGAATGTGGATGCCAGAGGCTATTCAAGTCGCTGAGTATCTTACGACACCAGTGTTCCTCTTCGCGGGCGCTGCCTTCGGGATGGACGCCTATGCAAAGCAAGTCTCTTGATTGCGTTCCTGTTGAGCAAGCTGTGGAAGATGTTCGCATCGGCCTTAGCTGTGCTGTCTGTTGTGGTAGCTATTTACGTAGCTGGACGCAATGAAGCTAAGAGGGATCGTAAGTTATCAGACTTGCAGGGCAAAGTAGACGCACAGGAGCGTATCTATGAAACGACCATTACTACTGACCGCAATGCTGCTCTTGAGCGCTTGCGCAAGCACAACAACATCAGGGACTGACACTATTTGCAGCATCCCTAAACCTAAACTGTCTGCATCTGACACTGATGAGACGCTAATTTCTGTAGACAACTACCTTGCTAAGATAAGGGCTGTCTGTACTTAACACAAAGGAGGCCTCTTATGGCTAGACGTACGGTCAAAGAGGTCTCAAATGACCTAGATAAGTTTATTGATCGCCTTTACGATCTGGAGGGCGCTCACACAGACCTTGAGATGCGGCACAAGCTGCTGCACAAGGATGTGGTAGAAAACACGCGCGACGTTAGTGAAATAAAGGACTACTTCAAGTGGTTCATGAAGGTCGTGATCGGCCTGTTCGCTAGTGCCGTTGTGGCTTTTATAGTCCAAGGTGGCCTAGTTTAACCAATACCAAACCAACGAGGATTTAATATGCCCAACACGTCTCACAAATTCATCGACCCCGATGGGAACTACACAGGTGGTTACACCTCTAAGACACTACACCCAACAGCAGCATCACATCGCTCTGTGCAGACACGCTGTGTCATCCAGGTAAACGTGCCCTCTGGCACCCTAAGCCTACAGATGCGCCTAACACCTCAACACAAATATGGTTGATGGGTGACGGGGGTCAAGACTCTTATGCTAATGGTATTAGAAGTGAAGTTATGGACTTTGACCAGAACAATGTCAAACTACAGCTTAACAGCATGGTGTCTAACGACATCGAGACTGTTAACATTCCAGGACTAACTTAAACCAATCGCGGCTCCCCTTAACTGGGGGGCTGCACACTAATTCACAAAACAGGAGACAACATGGCAGACAGACAAGACCCAAAGTCACCACATGACCTACAGCCCATAGACTACGTGATGAGCGCCCTAGAGAACGCACTCCACTCAGGCTTGACGCTTGAGGAGGTGGTTGAGCTGGGCAACTTCGCACAAAGCATAAAAGATTGGGACTACGCAATATCACTTTACACAACAGGACATGACAAATGAAAACCCACCTAGTAATTCCAGACGGTCACGCAAAGCCCTCTGAGGACCTATCACGCTTTGATCTACTCAACAAGTTTATCAAAGACCTAAAGCCTGATGTCATCGTGAACATCGGTGATGCTGCTGATATGCATTCGCTCAATAGCTTCGACAAGGGCAAAGGCTCCTTCCACGGTGCATCCTATGAGGCTGACATCAACTGTGCTGTTGAAAGTTTTGACCGCACGTTCCACAAGGCACCTAAGAGCATCCGTAAGGTCTTCTGTGTTGGCAACCACGAGTATCGTATCACACGAGCCGTTGAGCAAGCACCAGAGATGGAGGGCAACAAGTTCGGCATCTCAATGGGCCACCTAGAGTTGGACAAGCACTTCAATGATGTGGTTGACTACGAAGGTGCCGCCGCTGGAACTATCGACATCGACGGTGTTGTCTATGCGCACTACCTCACATCTGGTGCAATGGGCCGTCCCATCAGTGGCGACAACCACGCACGATCTCTGTTGGTCAAGGGCCACCAGTCAGCTACAGTGGGGCACTCGCACTTCTTAGACTACAGTACGCACGTCACTAGCTCAGGCAAGCGACTTCATGGCTTGGTCTGTGGCTCCTTCAAGGGCAAGAAGAACGATGCCTACGCAGGCACTAGCGCACGCAACTACTGGCGTGGTGTGGCTGTTAAGCGTTTGGTCAATGACGGGCAATATGATCTACAAATGGTGTCAATGAAACAACTAGAGGCACTCTACAAAACATAAGGAAACAACATGGCACTGACAGCAGATGCAATTCAATACGCTAAGGATGTCACAGACGGCACCATAGTGGCTAACAAATACATCAGGCTTCAGTGCCAATCGTTCCTCAACGACATTAATACCAACCAGCATGACGAGGGCTTCCGATGGGAGTTCTCTGAGGAGCTATCAGACCACGCGCTGGTCTTCATGCAGCTCTTCAAGTACGT
>Ga0209119_1003508_pt1 | contig 13435 bp, 7 predicted proteins | sample COG_03_FD_184747 | JGI IMG/M metagenome (GOLD analysis project Ga0209119, IMG submission 184747) | Pelagic Microbial community sample from North Sea - COGITO 998_met_03 (SPAdes) (version 2) | ecosystem: Environmental > Aquatic > Marine > Neritic zone/Coastal water | place: Helgoland, sampling... | reverse complement strand
GCTCAGCTCGTGGTGGACATATTCCCGGCGCAATAAATATTGAGTGGACCGATCTGATGGATCAACAGCGCAATTTGCGCCTGCGCGAGGATGCTCAGGCTATTCTCGACGCGGCGGGATTGACCCAAGATAAAACAATAACCACCCATTGCCAGAGCCACCATCGCTCAGCATTTACCTATATGGCTGCACGTATTCTCGGCTATAAAAATATCAGTGCTTACGACGGTTCCTGGGCTGAATGGGGAAATATGGATTCCACAGCCGTTGAGCTGGGTGGTTAAATTTTTTAGCTGCCAAACTAATATCTAAAAATTAAGAACCATCAAATTAAGAGCTATAAACTATGAATCATCGCGCAGAATTATTTGTTGCACTCCAGCGACTGCTACCAAAGCACGCCCTTTCCAGACTGATTGCCAAGGCTGCGGAGTCGCAAAAAGTCTGGCTCAAAAACGCCTTGATTGAGCGTGCCATCGCTTCATTCGATATCAATATTGATGAGGCAGAGAGCAGTGATATTAATGACTATAAGAGCTTTAACAGCTTCTTTACCCGCGCCTTAAAAGAAGGTGCTCGCCCCATCGATAGCGACGAGCAGACAGTTGTCTCTCCCGCTGATGGCGCGGTTAGTCAGGCCGGCCCCATCAATCATCATAAAATTATTCAGGCTAAAGGCAGCGACTATTCAGCGAGCCGTCTGCTGGGTAATTCACAACAGGCGAAGCGCTATGAAAATGGCAGTTTTGCCACTATCTATCTTTCACCGCGCGACTACCACCGCGTACATATTCCCGCTGCGGGTAAGTTATTGAGTACCCGCTATATTCCCGGTGATCTGTTCTCGGTAAATGATCAAACCGCTCAGGCACTGCCCAATTTATTTGCCCGCAACGAGCGCTTGGTCTGTGAGTTTGAGTCGGAGCGCGGCAACTTTGTGGTAGTTTTTGTTGGCGCAATGCTGGTGGCCGGTATTGAAACTGTCTGGGGTGGCTTTGAAAAACCGGGCCGCGGCGACATCAGAGAGACTGATTTTTCTGATAGTGATCTGAGCTACAAAAAAGGCGATGAGATAGGCCGCTTTAAATTTGGCTCTACGGTTATCCTGTTATTCCCAGAGGACGGAATTCGCTGGCAGGATTCACTTATGCCCCAGTCTGATATTCAGATGGGCGAAAAAATTGCGGTTTTTAAATAAAATTAGGTAGATAGACTGCTAGATATAGCTAGATAGAAAGCCGCTGCTTAAGGGCGGAGAGAAAACCACCATTTGATGCGGTCTTTTCCCCTCCCATTGCCAGCAACCCAGACATAGGGGTATCGAAGGGCTTGGCTATCAGTCGATTTAACAACTGATCATCAACATTCAATTTCTCTGGGTCAATATCTTTGGTAATCGCCAACTTGCTGACCTCAAAGGAGCGTCGAGCGCCAAAGTTGCGCAGTTGGGCGCGGGCTTTCTCTTCATTTTTGAGATCGACAAAAATATAGTTCGGCTCATCAGCACTGTTTTCGTTCTTCTCAAACACTGCCACTCTGGGCGACAGTCGTGATTTCGGGTTTTGCTCAACTACCATACCGCTATCGCCGGTGGACAGCTCAACCACTGTTCCGGCGGGATAGAGTCCCACCGAGCGGATAAATTCTATCACCAGATCTTCAGCAAAATCCTGACCACGAAGTTCGTAGAGCCTGCCGGTTGCTTTCGATGGGGTGAGAGTTTCAGCGACTTCCCGGGGATTACACAGGCGGTCAAATTCCGAGGCGATTCCAGCGATTGAGGCCAGGAAAGGGATGCGCTTTCCCGAACAGCCTTTGGGGAAACCACTGCCGTTATAGCGCTCACAGTGAAACTTAATAATATTTAATACCCGTCGATTATCAAAATCTGACTGCTTGAGATTCTCGACACTGGCGCTGACAAAGCTGCGGTACTCGGCCTCTTCCTCGGACGTTCTATTTGCTTTGCGCAGCATTGTGCGATCCATACCCGCTTTGCCGACATCCTTGAGCAGAGTCGCCAGACAGAGATCTCTTAACTGATCTATATCCAGGCCTATATGGCGAGCAAACTGAGTGGCCCATAGCGAGGAGCGAATACTGTGGTCGTGAGTATGAGGGTCTTTGGCGCGCAGACGTAACAGCCAGGTAAAGGCATCGGGGCAGCGCACAACGCTATCGACCATATCATCGACAGTCTCCTGAAGCTGATCGAGATTGAAGTGGCCACCTTTGGTGATTTGACGGGTTGCAACACTCAGGCATCCGACCAGATTATTCATCACCCGGCGCGCCGCCGGTATCTCTTTAGCCAGTTCGACAGTTTTATTGTAAATATAAGGTTTTACCACAAAGCTGCGCGGTGCCGCGCTGCGGGGGTTTTTATTGGAATTGATAGGGTCGCTGTCAACGATCACTGATGAGCGATTATTTCTATAGTTGGGGTTTCCTGCAGCTGCGGTTTTTAGATCGAGTGGGGAGGCGCCTTTAGATACATCGATATAGACATAATCACAGTAGGCTTTAACTCTTGAGGCATCGGCGATGCTCTTAATCAAAAATCCCTGGATAGGGAATGGCGTTTCAGCCCAGGGTTTATCCAGAGCGGAAACAAACATTCCCACTTCGAGCTCGTGAATAAAAACTTTTAGCTGCTGAAGAGACATAGCTTTCTACCAGATCTGTGCGCCTAAATATGCCAAAACACCTTGAACATGAAATGTAACGCTTTGTTTGATTGAAAAGCGTGTTCAGGTATCAGTTTTAACAAATATAGACCAAGAACTGGTCGTGCTATGGGCTAGTTTTCAGAAAATCTGTGAACTGCATCCACAAAGACTTTTACATTATCCGGATCGATATCCGGTGTAATGCCGTGACCTAAGTTAAACACATGGCCAGAGCCCTGACCAAAGCCGCGCATAATGCTTTCGACCTGCGCTTCAATGGTAGCTGGATCGGCGCGCAGAACGGCGGGATCCATATTGCCCTGCAGTGCGACCTGATGACCAACGCGGCTCTTGGCTGCGGCAATATCCATCGTCCAGTCGAGACCCAGTGCATGACAACCTGTGTCGGCCATCGCCTCTAACCAGAGACCACCGCCTTTGGTGAAAAGAATCACCGGTACATCGCGGCCATCGTGATGAGTGATTAAACCCTCGACGATTTTTTTCATATAGGCGAGGGAAAATTCCGCGTAGGCTGAGTGGCTGAGTGCGCCGCCCCAGGTATCAAAAATCTGAACTGCTTGGGCGCCGGCACGAATCTGCGCATTCAAATAATCGATCACTGAGAGTGCCAGTTTCTCGAGTAATTGATGCATTAATTCTGGTTGCGTATAGAGCATGGTTTTGGCGCGGGCAAAATCTCTGCTGCTCTGACCTTCGATCATATAGGTGGCCAGCGTCCAGGGACTGCCGGAGAAACCGATTAGAGGAACACGTCCATTGAGTTCGCGGCGAATCATGGTTACAGCATCGGTAACATAGCCGAGATCATTGGCTGTATTGATTACCTGAAGGTTTTCAATATCGGCTTCAGTGCGCACCGGCTTGCGAAATTTTGGGCCTTCTCCGGTTTCAAAGTAGAGCCCCAGGCCCATAGCATCGGGAATGGTCAGAATATCTGAAAACAGAATTGCGGCATCCATTTCATAGCGCTCAAGAGGCTGCAGTGTTACTTCACAGGCCAGCTCAGTGTTTTTACACAGACTCATAAAGTCACCGGCCTGGGATCTGACCGCGCGATATTCAGGCAGATAGCGTCCGGCCTGACGCATCATCCACACTGGCGTGCGGTCGACGGGTTGACGCATCAAGGCTTTTAAAAAACGATCATTTTTTAAATCGGACATACAATTCCCTTTTGAAACTGATGTAAAACGCTAAATTTTATACGTCGAGATAATCCAAAATACCTTTGGCGGCTTCTCGACCTTCCCAGACGGCTGTCACAACCAGATCTGAACCACGCACCATATCACCACCGGCAAAGATCTTCGGGTTGGTGGTCTGGAATGGGAATGTCTGCTCTTCTGCGGCCATTACTGCACCCCAGTCATTGGTATTCACTTCAACACCGGTAAGCCATTCTGGTGGGCTGGGCTTAAAACCAAATGCAATAAGGACTGCATCGGCGGGAAGAATCTCTTCACTGCCGGGAATCACTTCGGGGCGACGGCGACCATTGGCATCCGGCTCACCCATTTTCGTGGAGACGACTTTTACGCCTTCAACAGCGCCGTTGCCGACAATCTCTACTGGCTGCATGTTAAATTTAAAGACAACCCCCTCTTCGCGGGCATTTTTTACCTCGCGGCGCGATCCAGGCATATTCTCTTCGTCACGACGGTAGGCACAGGTAACGCTGTCAGCTTGCTGACGAATAGATGTACGGTTGCAATCCATGGCGGTATCACCACCACCGAGTACAACAACGCGCTTGCCTTTCATCGAGACAAAATCTTCCGGGGCTTTTTCGAAACCAAGGTTGCGATTGACGTTGGACACGAGGAATGACAGTGCTTCGTGAACGCCCGGCAGATCTTCACCGGGGAAACCGCCCTTCATGGTGGTGTAGGTTCCCATGCCCATAAAGACAGCATCGTAATCCTTGAGCAGTTCGTCGATCAGGATATCTTTGCCAATCTCTACATTGAGACGGAACTCTACGCCCATACCTTCGAGGATTTCGCGGCGGGTGCGGATTACTGATTTCTCAAGTTTGAATTCTGGAATACCAAATGTCAGCAGACCGCCAATCTCTGGATAGCGATCGAAGACAACCGGCTTTACGCCGTTGCGCACAAGGATATCTGCACAGCCAATACCAGCTGGGCCTGCACCTATCACGGCCACTTTTTTATCGGTCCAGACAACTTTTGACATATCCGGACGCCAGCCCATGGCAAAGGCGGTGTCGGTAATATATTTTTCCACAGAGCCAATAGTCACAGCGCCAAACCCGTCATTCAGGGTACAGGCACCTTCACAGAGACGATCCTGGGGACAGACACGTCCACAGACTTCAGGCAGTGAGTTGGTCTGATGACTGAGCTCAGCAGCTTCCATCAGATTGCCTTCAGCGACCAGTTGCAACCAGTTGGGAATGTAATTGTGCACTGGGCACTTCCACTCACAGTAGGGGTTGCCACAGGACAGGCAGCGGTGCGACTGATCCGCCGCTTCACCGGCATTAAAGGGGTCATAAATTTCAACAAACTCACCGACTCGGCGCTGCATATCGCGCTTTGGTGGGTCAACTCGCTTTATATCGAGAAACTGAAATTGGTTGTTTAGTCTTTCTTGCATAGCTGTTATCTCTATTTTCTAATTGGCTTACTGCGGATTTGCGTGGGCTTGAGCCAAAAGGCTGCTCAGGCTTGCTGCTTTTGGCTTAACCAGCCAGAACCGCGGTGCATAATCAGAAAAATTATTAATAATATTTTCGCCCCATTGGCTACCAGTTTCTTTCACATGGTCGCTAATCATATTCTTTAGGAATACGCGATGAGACTCAGTTGCTTCGGTGGTGATGCGCTGTATATCGACCAGTTCCATATTGTAGCGATCGACAAAATCACGATTCATATCCAGTACATAGGCAAAGCCACCGGTCATACCAGCGCCAAAGTTATAGCCGGTTGAACCGAGAATGGTAACAATGCCACCGGTCATATATTCACAGCAGTGATCGCCAGCGCCTTCGACAACAGCGACAGCACCAGAGTTACGAACAGCGAAGCGCTCACCGACCTTACCAGCGGCTAAAATTCTGCCACCGGTAGCGCCGTAGAGGCAGGTATTACCCATAATTGGCGTTTCGTTGGATTCGAATGTGCTGTTCTGCGGTGGACGCAGTACCAGCTTGCCACCCGCCATGCCTTTACCGACGTAATCATTGGCATCGCCTTCGAGATAGATCTCCAGGCCACCGGCATTCCAGACACCCAGTGACTGTCCTGCAACACCTTTCAGATTGAGCCTGATGGGTGATTGGGACATACCTGTATTGCCGTAACGCTTGGCAATCTCACCGGACAGTCGTGCGCCGATTGAGCGGTCACAGTTACCGACATTAAAGTCAAAGCTTCCGCCAGTTTGGGCTTCAATACTAGGCAGTGTCTCTTTAACCATTCTCTCTGCCAGTCGACCTTCATCGAAAGGATTGTTTTTCGGCTGAGAACAGGTCTGCGGCTTGCCTTCCAGTTCTGAGCGATCTTCAAGCAGTGGCGATAGTTCAAGGTGCTGCTGTTTGCTGGTCTCGCCAGGCAGTATTTCCAGCAGGTCAACTCGACCAATCAACTCTTCGAGGGAGCGCACACCCAACTGGGCAAGCCACTCTCTGGTCTCCATAGCGATAAACTTAAAGAAGTTGGTCGCCATGGCTACAGTGCCGCGGTAGTGATCATTACGCAGACGATCATCCTGAGTTGCAACACCGGTTGCACAGTTATTCAGGTGACAGATACGCAGGTATTTACAGCCCAGTGCGACCATGGGTCCGGTACCGAAACCAAAACTTTCAGCGCCGAGAATCGCGGCTTTAACCACATCGAGACCGGTCTTTAATCCGCCATCGGTTTGAACTCTAACCTTGTCGCGCAGATCGTTGGCGCGCAGGGTTTGGTGGGTCTCTGTTAGACCCAGCTCCCAGGGAGAACCCGCATGACGGATTGAACTGATCGGGCTGGCTGCTGTACCACCATCATAACCGGAGATGGTAATCAGGTCGGCATAGGCTTTTGCTACACCGGCAGCAATAGTGCCAACGCCGGGGCGTGAAACCAGTTTAACCGATACCAGCGCATCTGGATTGACCTGTTTAAGGTCAAAGATCAGCTGGGCAAGATCTTCAATAGAGTAGATATCATGGTGCGGTGGCGGTGATATCAATGTCACCCCTGGCACCGAGTAACGCAGGCGAGCAATCAGGTCATTGACCTTGCCACCAGGTAACTGTCCACCCTCACCGGGCTTGGCACCCTGAGCAACTTTAATCTGCAGCACTTCTGCGCTGGAGAGATAGGCTGGAGTTACACCAAAACGACCGGATGCAATCTGTTTAATCTTTGATGACTTAATCGTGCCATAGCGGGCTGGATCTTCACCACCTTCACCGGAGTTTGAGCGACCACCGAGGCCGTTCATCGCTTCAGCTAATGATTCATGAGCTTCGGGTGACAGAGCACCCAGAGACATACCGGCAGAGTCAAAGCGCTTAACAATGGCTTCCATTGGCTCAACCGATGCCAGGTCAACCGGAGTAACATTGTCGCTGAGCTTAAGCAGATCACGCAGAGTGGCCACGGGTCGCTTATTGACCAGATCGGCATACTCACCCCAGGCTTTGTAGTCATTATTCTGCACGGCTTTGTGCATAGTCTGAACAACATCCGGGTTGTAGGCGTGGTACTCCTGACCGTGAACATATTTAAGCAGACCGCCGGGCTCAATTGGCTTGCGCAGTTTCCAGGCCAACTTGCTGAGTTCAGTCTGATCTATCTCAAGATCGCTAAAGTTTGCACCTTCAAGACGACTGACAAGGCCGGGGAAACAGAGATCAATCACTTCACTGTTAAGACCAATAGCCTCAAATAACAGTGCGCCTCGATAGGAGGCAATAGTTGAAATGCCCATTTTCGAGAGAATTTTCAGCAGGCCTTTATTGATGCCTTTGCGATACTGTTTGAACGCTGTATCTACATCGACAAGCAGCTCGCCACTATCGATAAGATCACAGAGAACATGGTAGCTGAGGTATGGATATACCAGCGAGGCGCCACAGCCAATCAGTGTCGCGATTTGATGGGAGTCTCTGGCGTAACCAGTACTGGCAACAATATTGGCATTACTGCGCACACCCTGTTCAATCAGATAATTGTGAACAGCACCTACAGCCAACAAAATATGAATCGGCTGCTGGCCTTCACTGATATTGTGATCGGAAAGGATACAGATCACTGCACCATTACGAACGGCATCGGCAACTTCTTCACAGAGACGCACAATCGCCTGCTGAAGGTTTTCTTCGGCAGCATCATAGTTAAGAGCAAATTTAACCACGGGGAACTGTTCAAATTCGTTGCGCTTTAACGCGTAGTATTTGCGTGGAGAGAGCACTGGGCTGGACAGGCCAATACGGGTGCCCAGATAAGGGTTCTCTTCAAAAATACTCTCTTCGCGACCCAGCTCGACACCCAGCGACATCACAATTGCTTCACGCAATGGATCGATCGGCGGATTGGTTACCTGAGCAAACTGCTGGCGGAAATAATCAAAGACATTGCGATGCTTTTTCGACAATACCGCCATGGGCGTATCATCACCCATTGAAGCGGTTGCTTCCTGGCCACCTTCAGCCAATGGTCTCAGCACCTGATCTCGCTCTTCAAAGGAGACCTGGAACATCTTCATGTAACATTTAATTTCATCGCGACTCAGAGTACCTTCGATATCAATGCTGTCCATATCAAAGCTCGACTCAATCGCGTAGCGGCCTTCATTGAGCCACTTTTTATAGGGGTGGCGAGAGGCTAGCTGGTCTTCAATCTCATCACGGAAGAGGATTCTTCCTTCCTGAGTATCAATCGAGAGAATATCACCAGGCCCCAAGCGACCTTTGGCAACCACATCTTCCGGACGGTAGTCGTAAACGCCTACTTCAGAGGCAACCGTAATCACATCATCGTTGGTAATTACCCAACGTGAGGGACGTAAACCATTGCGATCCAGAGTACAGACTGCGAAGCGACCATCGGTAATAACCAGGCCAGCTGGACCATCCCAGGGCTCCTGGTGCATCGATAGATAATCATAGAGTGCGCGGTGATCAGGGTTTAGATCTTCCACATTCTGCCAAGCTGGCGGAACCAGTGTACGCACAGCCAAGTGCAGATCCATACCACCGGTAACCAGCATTTCCAGCATATTATCCAGGCTTGAGGAATCTGAGCCGACACGGTTAACCAAGGGTGCAGCTTCTTTAAGATCCGGCAATAGCTCGGAGCTGTATTTCGGTGTGCGTGCCACAGACCAGTTGCGGTTGCCCATAATAGTGTTGATCTCACCATTGTGAGCCAACATTCTGAAAGGCTGAGCCAGTGGCCAGCGCGGCATGGTATTGGTAGAGAAGCGCTGGTGGAAAACACAGATAGCGGTTTCCAAACGCTTGTCAGCAAGGTCCAGATAAAAGCCAGGTAGATCTACCGGCATCATCAGGCCTTTGTAACTGAGGATTTTGGTGCCGAGGCTGGCTATATGGAAGAGATCGTCTTCGGTTAGCTGCTTTTCGGCCTTGCGGCGACCCATATAGAGTCGAGCGCTAAAATGTTTTTCATCGGCAATATCACCAGGCGCGATAAATACCTGTTCAAAAGCAGGCAGCGACTCTATTGCGATTGGACCGAGACAGCTGCTGTCGGTGGGAACTTCACGCCAGCCAAGAATTTTCAGGCCCTGGGCGCTGAGTTCCTGTTCAAGAATATTTTTCGCTGTTGCGCGCTTCTCATCATCAGTATTGAGCATCACTGCGCCGACCGCATATAGCTCTGGAAGCTCTATTTGCAGTGTCTCTTTAACAACTGTGCGCAAAAAGCTATCGGGCTTTTGCAGCAGAAGACCACAGCCATCGCCGGTCTTGCCATCAGCGGCAACACCACCACGGTGGGTCATGCAGGTCAGCGCCTGAATAGCATTAAGTAACAGTTTGTGGCTTGGGTTACCCTTGATATGGGCAATTAAGCCAAAACCGCAGTTATCTTTAAAATCGTCAAGCCGACATAAGCTCTGAGCCATAAATAAACTCTATTTAATTTCTAGTTTAAACTCTCAATTAAGCACTTAAAGAAGCACTAGGATATGCCTTTAAAAAAGCATAAAAGAGTAAAGTGATGATAGCCAAAGATTGCAATATCAGGCTAAACAGACAAAACGGTGCGCATTCTACACTTTGCTGACACCTTCGACAATTCTCTTGTACGTATTGAAAGCCGCTTTCAGGCTACTTTTAAAACATTCACAGAGAATTTTTTCCCAGCCCATCAACCTGATATTCGGTCTTTGCTGGAGATAGACTTTCTATATCAAGGCTTATAGGGTTAGAGAGCGGCTACAGAGCCTTGCTTTAAATGGGTTTTAAATGGGTTGTAAAGGGGCTTCAAGGCAGCCCAATCAGCTCGATAAACAAGTCTGACTGAGCATTTTATCTAGATCCCCAGTAGAAAACTGGTCACTGACATAAGCATCGCCTAGATTTTTCATCAGTACCAGCCGCAATTGACCATCGAGTACCTTTTTATCGCGAACCATCAGGCGCATAAAGTCATCTGCCGCCATATCCGCAGGTGGGGCAACGGGCAGCGAGCAGGCTGTTAACAAATTCTTTATTCGCTGCAGATCAGCCTGGCTTAGATCACCGGCCATCACAGATAACTCTGCAGCCATAACCATTCCAGCCGCCACGGCTTCACCGTAAATCCAATCTTTATACTGCTGAAAAGTTTCGATCGCATGGCCAAAGGTATGGCCTAAATTCAAAATGGCGCGAACCCCTTGCTCAGTTTCATCAGCTGCCACAACACGCGACTTGCTGATACATGAAATCTCTACTGCATGGGCCAGAGCCTGCTGATCACGGTTTAGAAGCGCCGCTATATTGTCTTCCAACCATTCAAAAAACTGCGCATCTACAATCAGGCCGTATTTAATCACTTCAGCCAGACCCGCGGAAAACTCTCTATCTGAAAGTGTAGACAGCGTGTCGGTATCGATAATTACCGCCTGGGGCTGATAAAAAGCACCGATCATATTCTTGCCCAGTGCGTGATTCACGGCAGTTTTTCCGCCCACTGACGAATCTACCTGAGCCAACAATGTGGTTGGAATCTGAATAAACGGGACACCGCGCTGATAGCTGGCGGCAGCAAAGCCTGTCATATCACCGACCACACCGCCGCCGAGGGCAATCAAGGTGGTTTTGCGGTCATGATGACTGGCGATCAGCTGATCAAAGATTAAATTGAGATTGTCTAGATTCTTGTACTGCTCACCGTCGGCAAGAATAACCTTGTCTACCTGCAAACCCGATAGCTGTTTTTCAACCATTTCAAGATAGAGGGGAGCAATGGTTTCATTGCTGACAATAAGCACCTTTTTCCCGCAGATATGGCTGGCAATGTCCACGCGCTGAATTTCGCCGGAACCAATATAAATAGGGTAGGATCGATCACCTAGCTGAACTTGAACTGTTTTGGATACTGAGGTCATGAATCACTCTGACTCTTGATAATTTCGATAATGTGGATACTGCGAATAATTAATAGGCTGCCAGATAACAGCGCAATTTATCCCGCAGAGCTTATCATAGCGCCGAGAGTGCTTCAGCCAGTTTTTTTGCCAATTTATTCGGCTGCATTGAGCCTGAGGGAAAGACCAGGTCTGCCACCTGGTGATAGAGTGGGTCACGGGTTTCAACCAGCTGGGCAATAACTGCTCGCCGATCATCAACCTGCAGCAGCGGTCGACTCTTGTCTCTGCGGGTGCGCTCAAATAACTGCTCGGCCGTTGCCGACAGATAGATCACCTTGCCGCTGCGCTGTAAAACCTTTCTGTTTTCATCGCGCAAAACAATACCGCCACCGGTAGCAATCAACGTTGCTTGATCACTGCCTGCCAGGTCCAAAAGAACTTTACTCTCGCGGTCACGGAAGCCCTGCTCCCCTTCCATATCGAATATCCACTGGATATCCGCACCGGCGCGAGATTCAATTTCAGTGTCCACATCGATAAAAGGCAGATCGAGAAGATCTGCCAAATGTTTACCAATAGTAGATTTGCCGGCCCCCATGGGGCCGACTAGGAATATATGTTGTGGTGTCATCGATCCAGTAAGCTGTCGTCAATTATTTTTGGTGTTATAAAGATCAGTATTTCACGTTTTTCAATATTTCGCAGTTCATTTCTGAAAAGCCTGCCTAAAAAAGGCACATCACCCAGCAAGGGTACCTTTTCTGTGCCATTAACTTCTTCGGTTTGAAAGATACCGCCCAACACTAATGTCTGTCCATTGCCTACCAGCGCCTGAGTTTGAATCTGGGTGATATCAATTGATGGCTCGCCGGTTGGGGTAAAGGCACCCACTGAATCCTGGGATACCAGCAGATCCATAATAATACGATTATCCGGGGTTATCTGTGGCGTCACCTCTAACTGCAACACAGCCTCTTTAAACTCGACACTGGTGGCACCACTTGAGGTGGCTTTCTGGAACGCGATTTCAGTACCGGACTTTATCACTGCCTGCTGTTTATCTCCGGTAAGCACTTTTGGCTGTGAAACAATTTCACCAAAACCATCGGACTCGAGGGCACTGAGTTCGAGATCAATCAGAAAGTTATCGGTTAGGTAACCCAGGCTAAATGAACCTGCAGCGTCGGCAACACCCAGATCGACCGCCAGACTATCGCCCAGTCCAAAATCATAATTTTGTGTAACTACAGTCACATCATCGGCAGTACCAGCCTGACCATCCGGCCCTGTGGTATCAACCTCATCTGCTGAATAAGTAAAACTCTCCGCAACACCAGCGCCCGGCGTGAGACCTGATCTGCGACCAGAAAAACCAAGAGTTCTATCGCCGCTAGCGCTTGAGAACTGACCACCAGAGAGCTTATCAATCCCAGCCAAGCCCCAGGTTACACCCAGTTCCTTTTTAAAGTCGGTATTGGCAATAACGATTCGCGCTTCAATTAATACCTGTTTGATCGGCACATCAATTTCACTGATCAGCCGCTTAAACTCATTAATTTTCTCTTCGGTATCAGTGAGGATAATCGTATTAGTTCGCTCGTCGACAATCGCACTGCCGCGCTCAGACAAGATAGTATTAGTTGCATTGCCTTCACGGGCTCCTCCACCCCCGGATTGTCCTGTCTCGGTGCTGCGGGCAGTAAATAATTCAAATATCTCACCGGCATCGGCATATTTAATTCGCACAAAGGCGGTTTCCAATGGCGCCAATTCCTGCAGCTGCTTATTGGCTTCAACCTGCAGGCGCTCCTGCTCGGCAATCTCTGCCGCTGGTGCCACCATTAGAACATTGCCCTCCTGGCGCTTATCCAGACCCTTGGCCTTAAGAATAATCTCCAGAGCCTGATCCCAGGGCACATTGTCCAGTCTCAGAGTGATACTGCCGGTCACTGTATCGCTGGCGACCAGATTGAGAGAGGTAAACTCAGCGATAATCTGCAGCACTGAGCGGACTTCAATATTCTGGAAATTAAGGGTTAGACGCTCACCATTAAAGGCAAACTTTTTACTCTGCTCTTCAAGCTCGGCATCAGAGAGTGGCTTGATATTAACCACATACTGACCATCTGCCTGATAGGCCAGATAGTCGTACTGTCCAGAAGCCTCAATAGTAATAGTGGTTGTAG
>Ga0209119_1003504_pt1 | contig 13443 bp, 13 predicted proteins | sample COG_03_FD_184747 | JGI IMG/M metagenome (GOLD analysis project Ga0209119, IMG submission 184747) | Pelagic Microbial community sample from North Sea - COGITO 998_met_03 (SPAdes) (version 2) | ecosystem: Environmental > Aquatic > Marine > Neritic zone/Coastal water | place: Helgoland, sampling... | reverse complement strand
ATTTAGCTTATTTGATCAGGGAGTAGATTACAGCAGTTTTTCTTCTGGGTTTACTTCTTTCACATATATAGTCATGACTCAAACTCTTGTTGGTATGGGCAAAGCAACTTTCACTGTCGTTACTGGAAATCCCTTTGTGCACTTCATAACCCTGCATGTGATAAGTGCTAGAGTGCCTTTCGATACCAGAATGTATATTGAAATCTTCAAATTAAGATGATGCTGCAGAAACAAATCCATTCAAATAATATTTCAATTATTTAAAACCATTGGAGGGCAGAAACCTCTTTCATCTCGTGACACACCGAGTCGCTAACTAAAGCATTGTATAATCTCTTGATACAAACTTTGTATGAAATACCTAGTTTATAAGCATATTCATATAAAAATGGGTGCAAAATGAAATATCTCTTATACAAAGTTGATACAAAATTTTTTGAAACCCCTTTAAATAAAGGGTTTCAGAGGGTATTACTCATTGAGTGGGAATAAGTATTAATTCATTGCTGTTTAAAAGTTAAGATGAAATATAGAGCAGAGATTGACGGACTCAGAGCATTAGCCGTATTACCTGTAATGTTTTTTCATGCTGGTTTTGAGTGGGTCAGCGGAGGTTTTGTTGGTGTAGATGTTTTTTTTGTAATCAGCGGGTACTTGATTGCCACATTAATAATCTCTGAGCTTGAGATAGGGCAATTTTCCATTCAAAAGTTTTATGAACGTCGTGCTCGCAGAATCTTACCAGCACTATTTTTTGTTATGTTGGCCTGCCTTCCATTTGCTTTTTCTTGGTTATCACCCAATGAGTTAAAAGATTTTGGTCAGAGTCTTGTCGCTGTTTCCACCTTTTCTTCTAATATTTTATTTTGGTTTGAAAGTGGGTATTTCGAAGGGACTGCAGAGCTAAAGCCGTTACTTCATACTTGGAGCCTAGCTGTTGAGGAGCAATTTTATATTTTTTTTCCTTTGCTCATGATTCTGCTCTGGAAACTCGGCCAAAGGTGGTTGTTAGCTTTTCTGGTAATTATGTTTTTAATGAGCTTAGGGTTAGCCCAATGGGGCGCATATTCCTTGCCAACCTTTACCTTTTACTCACTTCTTACAAGAGGTTGGGAGTTAATCTTGGGGATATTCATCGCTCTTTACTTTAAGAATTTTCATTCTTTTAAATCCCAAGTTTTAAATCAGACTTTAAGTCTACTTGGGTTGGCAATGATTCTTTATTCCATAATCTTTTTTGATGAAAGAACTCCATTTCCAAGTATCTACGCCTTAGTTCCGACTTTAGGCACTTGCTTGATCCTTCTTTCAACAACTTCAACTACTATTGTTCATAAACTTTTAAGTTGGAAGCCATTCATAGGAATTGGCCTAATTTCTTATAGCAGCTATCTATGGCATCAGCCAATCATTGCTTTTGCACAAATTTATTCAATTGATATGCCATCAAAATTTTTTATGCTACTCCTGTTGGCAATTTCTATGATATTCGCATACTTTAGCTGGCGCTATATAGAAAAACCATTTAGAGATCCCGATAAAATTAATAAAAAATCTATATTCTACTGCTCATTGTTTGCTTGTATTTTCTTCATATTTTTTGGGGGATTCCTGCATACGAATGACGGCTTTAAAAATAGGTTTACACAAGACCAGTTAACAATCCTGAGCTATGAAAATTCAAGAGAGAGAGATGAACTATATAGAAACCGCACCTGTTTCTTGCGAAAGGATCAATCTGCTATTGATTTTCAACCCGAATGCTTTGACGGGCATACATTAATATGGGGAGACTCTCATGCTGCCGCTATTTCTTATGGAATGTTGCGGCATAGAAATTTAACACAGTTAACATCGTCGGCTTGTCCTCCAATTATTGGATTTAAGGTAGCAATTAGGAATAATTGCATGCCAAATAATAATTTTATTTTTAATGTACTTCAGAAAAATAAGCCAAAATTCCTGATCTTACATGCAAACTGGATCAGCAATAGTTACGATACTTATCTTAATGAATTTGAGACTTCGCTGGAAATTATCCTCTCTGATCACAAAGATATTGCTGTATTAGTAGTTGGAGGCCTGCCTCAATGGAAGCCATCCTTGCCTAGAGTTATGATTAAATCAATAGATTCCTTTGATAAGAATATTTCCTATCTTTCTAACAGCTCAGTAAAAAAAATTGAGGCTCAGGACAAAAAAATTCTAGGACTAATCAATAAACTGAATTCTAAGAATTTAAAATTTTTGTCACTAACTAATCGCTTGTGTAAAGATGATAAATGCTTGATCAGATCATCAGGCGATAATATGGAACCAATAGTTTCTGATGCATCACATCTAACGCGCTCAGGATCATTAGCAGTTGCCAAGATCATTGAAAGTGAGTTGCAGACCTATTGGACTCCATGAACTCATAGTATGATAAATAATCCTTATGAGGGCTAAGTACTAAAAAATATTCTTGCTTCAGCAGTCAGGTTATTTATTACGAGAACATATTATGAAAGTTTCAGAAGCTATTTTATCCCGGAGCTCTATTAGAGCTTTTAAAAAAAATCCGATTTCTACCAAGGTTATTGAAGACCTCTTATTTAAAGCATCTCGTGCTCCTAATGGTGGCAACTTACAGCCATGGAGAATTTACGTCTTGAATGGGCCTAAGATGGACGAATTTTTAGAGTTTCAAAAAACTTGGGATGAACCGGAGAATCATGAATATGATATTTACCCAGAAAAATTAAAAGAACCCTATCGAACATCAAGGTTTCAATTAGGTGAGGAGATGTATGAAATTCTGGGCATCTCAAGAGAAGACAAAGATGCAAGAATTAAACAAGTAATGAAAAATTTTGAATTTTTTGGTGCTCCAGCAGCAATCTTTTGTTTTGTTGATAAACAAATGGGTCCCCCGCAATGGTCAGATCTTGGTATGTTTCTTCAAAATTTGATGCTCTTGGCTCAAGAAATTGGAATTGATACTTGTGCTCAAGAAGCTTGGGCAATGAAAGCTACCAGTGTTGGTGAATTTGTTGGATCCCCAGCAGATGAAATGCTTTTTTGTGGAATGGCAATTGGATATAAAGATCCTGATGCGCCCATTAACCAATTAAAGTCAAAACGCAGACCCATAGAGGAATGGGCTAAAATTTTATAATTAACAATTATTAATAGTATATTGTATTTACGCCAGCCTTATGGCCAAGCAATAAAGCTATTAGTCGCTCTGAGATTCGAGACAGTCTATTGGCAGAACGTAGCTTCCCTCTAGACTTTTTAGCGCAATGAATAAAATCTTTATATCGAGCATCATTAGTTAAACCCAATTTTTCGATAATCACATTAATAAAATCAAATCTCCTGTATAACAAACAAAGAGATAGATAAACATCAATCATTCTTTGATCATTTACAAAATTCTCTAGCATATACTCTGGCAACCTCATAAACAAAGCATCTCCTCCAAAACAGCTACCAAGCAAACTTGTCATAGAATCTCTCTCCCATCTCGTGAGGGTGGTAAAATCAATAAATGCTAGGTCTTGTTCTTCCATAAAGCTTGAGATTTCTCCAAATTTGGGTTGATCCTTATATAATTCTATAAACTCTACTTCCGTCTCTACCCCGATACAGTTTTTTAATGTATTTTTTGAGCCTTCAAGTACTTTTAACTCATATCCTTGAACATCTATTTTTATAAAGTCAGCAGCCTCTAATTCTAGAGAATCTAAGCTTCTTGCAGGCACAGTTGCCTCGTAATCAAAATCAAAACCACTTGTTACTCTCCCAGTGAATAGACTAATTGCATCATAGTTCGGTTTAAAGACTGAGGAATGAGAAGGTTTTTTTAGTATATTTAAATTCAGAGAATCGTTAGTATCTGATAATGCATAAGGATAGTTCATATTACCCCCTGCCTCAAAACCAGCAGTGTTAGATAATTTTTTTCTAGCACCATCATCAGGCTCAAATCCATAAACATATATTAGAGACTGAATAGGTTCCCATCTTGGCTGAATACCTTTTGCAGATCCTACATCAATAAGTGTAATTGGTTTAGAAATACCTAAAGATTTAATTGCTTTAATTAGGCTTTTGTCATCAGAGAGCAAACTTTTTAAAAAAAGCTCAATACCGTTTAAGATATTCTTCATATATTAATGTATGTTTTTATAAGTATTATATATATGACATTCTGACAGTACAGGTAATTTAAGTATTTATAATTTCTCTGCGTGATTGGCTTAGTGTAAATAATTTAGTTAAACTTTCCTCGTGACAAAGCTTAACATTCGATCCGCTACTAAGAATGATTCTTCTGATCTCCTTGAATGGAGAAATGATCCGCTTACAATTCAAATGTCTCAAAGCACTCATGGTGTCTCACCTGCAGATCATGACTTATGGTTTCAAAAGGCTTTAAAAACTCAAAGTATAAAATTACTCATCTGCGAAATTGAATCTGACCTGAAGAAAATTTTAAAAATTGGAATGGTGCGTTTTGATGGGACTGCCGACAATCTCTATAAAGTGTCAATTAATTTAAATCCACTCCATCGAGGCAAGGGTTTGGCAAAAAAATGCTTAGAAAGCTCTGTTAATGACTTCAGCATAAAAAATAAAAGGAACATTCAACTAATAGCAGAAATTAAAGCAAGCAATGAAGCGAGTAAAAAAATTTTTTGTGATGTTGGTTTCAAATATTTAAAAAATATTGATAATAATTTTTTGCAATATATGCTTGATCTTAATTTATGAAATCTAAAACTTCAATTATTGCGTTAGAAAGGGTGCTAAAAAAACCAGCTCAAATTAAGAGCTTATACAAACTGCTTAATCAGCGTAAATATTCCATAAGCAGCTCAAAGAAACCGTCATTCTCTGAGCATACTCATTTTGTTCGTGCTCACCCATATAGAGCGTGGTATTTAATAGAAGTTAACAATACTCATATTGGAAGCATTTATATTCAAAGAGATAACTCTATAGGAGTTAATTTGCTTGATGAAAATAATGCTCTTGTTCCTTCAATCCTTAAGCAACTACTTTTGCGATGGAAACCATTGACACCGATCCCATCTGTGCGACCTGCAGGTTTCTTTATTAATGTGCCATCAGCAAATAGCGCTTTGCAAAAGGAGATTCAAAAGATGGGCGGCAAGCATATTCAAAATACTTACACAGTATCAATCTAGCATTTTATAAATGTCAGACCATATAGACAAATCATCAATTACCTTCTTGTCTGGTTCTGCGGGGGAATTGGACTGGGTATTGCCGATTTTAGACGATTTATTACTAAAGGGGTTTACTAATCATATTTGCTGCTTAACCCCGGAAGTACAAGATAGTATCAATCAAAATAAGCTACTCAGGGAATATATAAATAGATCATCAAAGAAAATTTTTGTTCATGAATGCTTTTCTTCCTCACCAAAGATTTTTGATCAACTGGTATATTATTTCCATCGCATTAGTGTAAAACTAGGCTTGAGAAAATTTTTTTTTACTAAACGAGTTATCTCTGCAATTGATTCAGTTCTAACAAACTATTTTTTGCAGCGTATGCCAAAAAATATTTATTTAGTAAGACATTCTAAAAATCTTATATTTACTGAATTTCCTACCATTCGAAGGCCTCTAAATATTTGGCTAAAAAAGAATTTTAAAAACTCTTTATTTTTTTATATCCCACATTCACCTCATTTTTATTCTGAAAATATTAATGATGAATTTTCAGAAGGACCACACATTGATTATTCTTACGACTCATTTTTGTTGCTTGGACACCCTTTGGATCATCTTTACCTTGAAAAGTTATATGACTTTTCTAATTTAGAAACTGTCTTTTTAGGCCATCCAAAGTACTCCAAAAAATGGCTGGAAGACATCAAGGCACGATCGGCGCCTTCGAAAGTTTCTCGGGAAGAAATTAATATTTTTGTCATTAGTCGCGGAGTGGGCAGCTATTTAACTGAAGAAAAACATCAATACCTTGTTCAATCCACTTATGACACCATTAAAAGTAATTTCAGTAACTATAATTTACTGATAAAAAAACATCCAAGGGAGTTGAATTCTGCTTGGGATTATTGCACTGAGATAGATCAATTTACCAATTATACAGATGAGCATATTTTGCAGGCGGCTGCAGATGCTGATTTAGTTATTTCTTTCTGGAGCTCAGGTGCAATGGATTGTTTTGCGCTTGGAGTCCCAGTAATTGAGTTTTTTAATCCAGATTTATCTTCTTTCCAGCAGGTACAGCTAGGCAATTCAAAATATACAACAATATATAGATTGCTTGGTTGCGTCTTAGAAGCTAATGATCAGATTGAACTAACCTCTCAGATTTTAGAGCTTAAAAAGAATAATTTCTATGCAAGCAAAAGCCAAACTCATCCTAGAATGCTTGATTTGCTGGATAGATCTAATTCTTGGGAACAACACTTTGCTAAAATATTGCATAAAAATGATTTACTATGAGCGTTAATCTAAATTACAACCATTATGAAACTTGATATTCTAATAATTGGAGCCGGCATGTACGTATGCGGCAAGGGAACCGATGGTTTTGGAACAGTTCTACCAGCTATCTTCCAATGGAACAAAGAGACCAATAATCTTGGTAATTTATACTGTGCTTCAACAACCACTGATTCAGCAAAGAATTTTAGTAAAAAATGTTTAGAGCTTTCTCAAGTCTTTGAAACTAATCTTGCGCCTCATTGCTTTCCTGAAAACGATGATCAGAAATCTAAAAGCTACAAGGATGCTATTTCTCACATGAAAAATCCTTCATGCGTAATTATAGCTGTGCCAGATCATTTACATTATGAAATTGCAAAGGAATGCATTAAAGCCGACCTCCATTTGATGGTAGTCAAGCCTTTAACTCCTACTTATGCTGAGGGAGAGGAATTATCTAATGCAGTGAATAAAGCTAATCTGCATGGAGTGGTTGAGTTTCATAAACGCTGGGATAGATCAAATTTAATTCTGAAAGAAAAATATGCCAGCGGTCAGCTTGGTGATTTGCTTTACTCGTTGGTAGAATATAGTCAGCGTAAATCTGTTCCTCAAAAACACTTCAAGTCTTGGGCGGATGAGACTTCAATCCTCCAGTATCTGGGTGTTCATTATGTTGATATGATGAGATTTATTACTGAAGCATATCCCCAAAGAGTTTCTGCCACTGGTCAAAAAAATTACCTACTGAAGAATGGAATTGACACCTATGACTCAATACAATGTCATGTTGAATGGAAAACAGCAGATGGCAACACGTTCATTCAAACACTTCTGACTAATTGGATTGATCCAGAAGGAACTTCGGCAGTCTCAGATCAAAAAATTAAGATTGTAGGAACAAAAGGCAGGGTAGAAGCAGATCAAAAAGATAGAGGACTGATGATGGTAAGTGATGAGTCCACGACCGAGCACATCAATCCATATTTTTCAATGAGCTATAGCGCCCAAGATTCTTCTAGAGAATGGTTTGGCTATGGTATTGATAGCGTTACCACTTTTTTAAGAGACGTTTCTGCAATTACCAAGAAAGAGATAACTCTGCAAAGGCTTAAGAAAATCCGCCCTTCATTTGAAGAGGCCCTTATTAGTACCGCTGTGATCGAGGCAGCTCACTCAAGTCTTAAAAATAATTCAAAGTGGGTTAATGTACAAAATTCATGAGTAATACTTGTATTATCCCTGTTCGGAAAGGCTCTGAGAGACTGCCGAAAAAAAATTATAAAATACTTGAAGGAAAATCAATCTTGGAGATTGCTATATTAAAAGCAATTGAATCTAAGGTGTTTGATGAAATTTATATAAATACAGATGACGAACTATTAGAAAAAGTTTCAGAGGAGTATGGTATTAAATTTCACCATAGAGATGTAAATTTAGCAAATTCTGATGCGACTAGTGATCAGGTTGTCTTTGATTTCTTTAATACATTTAATTGTTCAAATTTATTTTGGCTTAACACAGTATCTCCGTTGCAAACGATTGAAGATATTCAAAATTTCGTGAGGACCTCAAAAAAACAAGATTGGAAATCAGGCGTCTCTTATTCACCATCATACGTTCATAGTTTTCATGAAAATACGCCCATTAATTTTGAATGGAGTGGGGGCTTTGCAAAGACTCAAGATCTAAAGCCTATCGACTGTTTAAATTATGCCATGATGGGTTGGTCATCCTCCATGATTCCAAAGCTAAAGGATGGCCAACTTTTTGATGAAAATACTACTCTTGTAGAATCTTCAAGATGGAGCAACTACCTACTGAAGACACAAGAAGATTTTGAAATAATTAAATTACTATATAAAAATTTATATAAAGAAAAGTAACTATCTAACCAAGCTAATGTGAAAAATAATTTTCTGATTTATATTAATATATAATACAGATATTTAATAAGGCAAAAGTAAATGTTAAGTTCTGTTAAAGAAATTGAAGATGCATTGCATATGCAAGAAAATCCTTGGGAGATAGATGAAAATTATCTACAGATTAAAAATTTTTCTTTCTCAAAGATCCTTTTAATTGTACCTTTTGTCTATTCAAAGTTATTAAATATTCTTCCAGCTTTGGCAAAAGATATCTTGTTATGGCATTCATTTAACCATAAAAGCCCATTATCAACCGTTACTGCAAACACGCGTTACGAATCCCTAAGAATCAAATGTGATATTTTTGTCTCCAATCTAGTCTCACTACGCTATAAAAAAAATAAACGTAATGCACTTTTATCTATTGCTCAGGATGGATTTATCGAGAGAAAGCTTGGATCATTGAATTCTTTAGATGCAATTTTTCTTAAAGCTTTGCGAACATCCAAACCAAGACATGCTGGCGCTAGACCATTTTTGCGAGATAAAAATCAGAGAAAGATAGCAAATTCTATTTCTGCATATTTTGATATAAATAAAAATGATTGCGCTAAAATTACGGATCTGATCCGAGAGCGCAGCCCTGATATAGATCAGCACTTATCCATGCTGGCTGGTTATCACGCAAGCTTTAAAAATATATCTTACTCATTGGCGATAGTGTATGGACAAAATTCAAATTCAGAATTTCACCAGGATACATGGTCTGGAATAGCAAAGGGCTTTATATATTTATCGGATGTTGATGAGACCTGTTCTCCATTTGAATATTGTAAATCTAGCTATCAGGATGCTGAATTTCGAGCAAAGAGAACGAATAATGCAGTTATGGCGGGAGAGCATAAGTTTTCAAGGTCTACAAGATTACGAGGTGGTGATATCGAAGATGCAATCACTCAGTTTGAATTAAAAACCATAGTCGGAGATTCTGGCCATCTTACTCTTGCAAATACCTCTGGATATCACAGAAAAGGACAGCATCTTTCTTCCAAGCCAAGAGTTACTCTAACTTTTCAGATCCCTCGAAAAAACATCATTAGTAAACTTCTTATTAATCTTTCTAAAGCAGCTCTGCCAAACATTTAATTAAAAATATTATTATGAGTATTTTCATTGATTCAATAGAAGCTCTTGACTTAAGAGTTCCCACTTCAGATACCTTGCTTGGTTCAGACCCTTTTCACAAGAAGCCAAACTACTCATGCGTGTATACTCAAATTAAGCTTAGTAATGGCATAGAAGGTCAATCAGTTTGCTTTACCTCTGGAGCGGGCAATGACTGGATAGCCTATGGTGTTAAAGATATTGCAAAGTTACTTGATGGATATGATTTTAATGAATTTACTAGTAATCCAGGAATAATATATAAGCTCATTAATGATCATCATCAACTTCGATGGTTGGCTGATGGTGTTAATAGAATGGCTCTGGGATCTATAATAAATGCCCTCTGGGATGCTTGGGCAAAATCTGAAAATAAGCCGCTATGGAAATTATTAGTAGATTTACCCTCATCAAAAATTATTGATGCGATTGACTGGCGCTATTTAGAAGATGCTCTAACTCCAGAAGAAGCATTAAATATATTGCATGACAAGGAATCGTCACATCAGAGTCTAGAGAATGACTTAAAAATTCAAGGACCCAAGGCATACTCAACTGCTGGCTGGTTAGGTTTATCTGATGAAGAGATTATTAAGACTGTTACGGCTTTAAAGGCTGATGGATTTGATTGCTTTAAGATGAAAGTAGGACAAAACCTTTCTCAAGACAAGGAGCGCTTGAGTTTTATAAGAGATGTTATTGGTTATGATGCAAAGCTAATGGTTGATTGCAATCAAATTTGGGGAGTGGATGAGGCTATTAACTATATGACAGAATTAGCAGAATTTAAACCAATGTGGATTGAAGAGCCGACTGCTAGAGACGATGTTCAAGGGCATCTAAAAATATCTAAAGCATTAGAAAAATTTAATATTAAGGTTGCCTCAGGTGAGCAAGTTCCTTCTCCAGTTGTCTTTAAACAATTACTTCAATCTGGAGCAATTGGGTACTGCCAAATTGATGCTAGCAGACTTGGCGGGGTAAATGATGTTATAGCCGTAATACTAATTGCTAAAAAATTTGAAATTCCTGTATGCCCTCATGGAGGAGGGATAGGTCTATGTAATATGATTGTCCACTACTCAATGTGGGACCAAATTAAAGTTGCCAGCCATTCAGATTCTCAAGTTGTTGAATATTTAAACTTTTTGCAAGAAGATGTTTTCGTATCACCAGTTCAGGTTAAGCAAGGACATTATGTTGCACCTTCCTGCAACGGCTGGGGTTTAGAAATGCAGGACAGTTTTATAGAGGATCATTTATATCCGTCAGGCAAGGTATGGAATGGCAGAGAAGAGTCAGGAAGCATTACATTTTTAGCTTAAGCTATTAGATTAAATAGAGAATTATTATGGTTGACTATGATGTTGTTATTCGTTGCAAAAATGAAATGGAATGGTTGCCGCGTGTTATTCAGTCACTGCAGTCTCAAACAATTAAACCCAGTAAAATAATCTTAGTTGACAACTCAAGCTCTGATGGATCGCAAGAATTTGCCATGGAGCAGGGATGCACAGTCGTTCAATATGACCAAGAAGATTTTAATTATAGCTATGCTTTGAATTTAGGCATCCAAAATACCTCTGCATCCAGCACTTTAATTCTCTCAGCTCATTGTGAGCTAGTCACTAATAATTCCATTGAGTTGATGTTAGAAATTTTTAAAGAGTATGAAAATGTTGCAGGTATTTTTGGAAGGCAGATACCTTCGGTCAACAGCAATCCTTTTGATACAAGAGATTTATTAACCGTATTTGGTCGAGAGCGAATTATTTACTCAAAATATCCCTTTTTTCATAATGCATTTTCTTTAATCGATCGACATGCATGGGAGGCGATTGAATTTGATGAAACCTTCAATGGAATTGAGGACCGTGTTTGGGCTAAAGCTCAAACAGCATCAGGAAAGGTTATTGTCTATGAACCAGATGCAGTTGTTTTCCATGAGCATGGATTGAATCAGGGCACTACTCCTGCTAGAGCGGAAAGAGTATGCAGAGCCCTAAAAAATTTGCATGAAGATGATATGTTTCAGTGGCCATCATTCCATGAAGATAAATAGTTGTAACTCTGCTGTTAAAAGCTTCTCCCTTGAACTCACTTTTTAACAAACTTACTATTGGCACTGCTCAATTTGGTCAAGCATATGGATTTAATTCTACCTCTACCAATGTTAATAATGAGCAAGCACTCAAGATCATTAATTACTGTTATGTTAATGGTATCCGATCTATCGATACTGCGCATGCTTACGGAACCTCAGAAAATATTCTAGGCAAAATTGGCGTTAATAAATTTTCAGTAAATTCTAAATTTTGTATTCAAGATATTGGCTCTCAAGAACGCACGGAGAAAGGTATCTTATCCTTTGTCCAAGAGTCATTGCGCAGGCTCAAGATTCATAAATTAGATAGTCTCTTGTTACATAGAAGTGAGGATTTACTTGGCCCTTCTCAAAATTTAATTATTTCAACAATGAACACTTTAAAAGAAAAAAATTTAATTTCTAAGTTTGGAATTTCTGTCTATACACCTGAGGAAATTTTTCAATGCTTGGAAGTCTGTGATTTAGATGTCATCCAAGCCCCTGTAAATTTCTTTGATCGTAGGTTTTTAGATTCAGTGGTCATAGAGAAATGTAAAGATCATCAAATTGAGCTTCATGCTAGGTCAATATTTCTTCAAGGTCTCTTGCTCCTAGAGAAAGCTAAGATCCCAAAAAAGTTTTTAAAATTTTCTGATGAATTGGGGTTATGGCACCAATTCTTAGCTGAAAATAACTTAACACCACTTCAAGCGTGCCTTGCATTTGTTTTAACTCAACAAGAGCTTTCTAAAATTATATTTGGCATTGATAGCTTAGAGCAGTTGATGGAGATTACCTCTGCTGCAAGTGAATTCATAGATATTAAGACAAAATTTTCAGAAAATATTATTCCCAATAATAATTTAATTGATCCAAGATTATGGCCAAGCAGCTAAAAGTTATTGCTATCGTCCAGGCCAGGATGTCTTCTTCCAGACTGCCAGGTAAAGTATTAATGCCTCTAGGTGGCCTCCCTGTAATCTATCATGTAACCCAACGCTCAGAAAGAGCTAATTTGGTGGACAAAGTGGTTGTTGCAACTTCCACACTGCCAGATGATGATGAAATTTATGCATGGTGCAAAAATAATAGGGTTAGCTGTTTTAGAGGTAGCCTCGATGACGTTCTTGGCAGATATTATGGCGCATCTCAAGCTTTTGATTGTGATGCAGTTGTAAGAATTACAGCCGACTGCCCTGTAATTGATCCAACTATCATAGATGAGCTAATTAATTTTCATGCTGCAGGAAATTATGACTATAGCTCTCTTTCAGGAGAATATCCTGATGGACTTGATTGCTGTATCTTTTCAAAAGAAGCTCTTGCATCCTCACATGTCAATGCAACCTATCAATATGAAAGAGAGCATGTGGGTCCATATATTGAAAGCAATCCTAATAAATATAAGATTGGTAAATTCAACAAATTTGAAGGATTAGAACACCACCGCTGGACTCTTGATGAGCCAGAGGATCTAGAATTCTTGTCAAAAATATTTGATATGTTGATGCCAAAAAATATATTTTTTGATCACCAGGATATTTTAAATCTACTCAATGAATATCCAATGCTTTTAAAAATCAATAATGGCATAATTAGAAATCAGGGACTTATAGATTCTCTTAAAAATGAAAAATAAAGATCATGCAGACAATTCTCTTAATGGGGCTTCTACCACAGGGCTAGGCCATAACCTAGGCAAAGGGCAGAAGTTATATGAGCATGCAAAAACTATAATCCCAGGCGGCACTCAACTTTTTTCTAAGCGTCCTGAATTATTTGCTCCTGACCTGTGGCCATCCTACTATTCACATGCAAAAGGCTCATACGTTTGGGACTTAGATAAAAATCGATTCT
>Ga0209119_1003491_pt1 | contig 13467 bp, 2 predicted proteins | sample COG_03_FD_184747 | JGI IMG/M metagenome (GOLD analysis project Ga0209119, IMG submission 184747) | Pelagic Microbial community sample from North Sea - COGITO 998_met_03 (SPAdes) (version 2) | ecosystem: Environmental > Aquatic > Marine > Neritic zone/Coastal water | place: Helgoland, sampling... | reverse complement strand
AGGCTTTAATAACAACATTACCAGCACGACTACCGTCAGGACTGTTGGCGACAGTGACGTCACTGCCGGCATCAATACCTGCATTAATATTATTCTCAATATCACTGTAAGCAATGGCTGCACCTACCGCAACAACGCCAGCACCATTCGCTTGCGCAGCAATAGAATGCATACCCGAAGTATCATCGGCAACGACAGTTATATTATCGGTTGAACCAACATCTGAATTGCTAATACGCGCATCAATATCTTTACGTATCCAATTTAATGACAACGAACCTGAACCGGCAAACGTGCCTGCGCCACCACCAGCAAAACTAATGTTATTAATATCAGAAGAGGAGTTAGCATTAACGTTAACGCTATCCGCATTCACGGTTGCATTATTAATATACGCTTTAATCGTACTTTCGGTATCCGAACCTGGGTTATCAGGATCGCCACCAATATAGTTGTAGGCAACCGAGGCGCCAATAGCTGCTGTGCCTGCGCCAGAACCTGCTCCCGCTAATGCATTAATCGTCGACATGTCTTTGGCGCGTACATCGACTTTTTTGCCATTCGTTGTTGCATTGGCTGTCGCACCATCAGCGATGTAGGCCTGAATGTCATTACGAATCCAATTCAGCGATAAAGAGCCCGCACCAGCGACATTACCCGAGCCAGAACCACTGACTGCAAACGACCAAATTTGCGCATTGAATTGCGCGTCATCATCGTCACTCACCCCGTCATCAGCCAAGGTCACACTAGGGGTTGTATCGTTATTAACAATACTGGCCACAACAATAATGTCACCCGTATCCGCTGTCGCAACCGTGCCGGCACCATCAATACTGGCAACTTGTGTTGAAACTAAATCATTCGTGGCCGCAGCAAGACCAAAAGCCAAATTCCCAGAGCCTGAACCACCACCAGCAACAATAACCATTAACGGACTAGTAGTAGACAACACGTTAATGTCGGTGTGCGCATCAACAGTCGCGCCACCTTTTATTTCAGCCTTAACGATATTGCGTATAAAGTTAATCGAGATTGAACCACCAAGTGCGATATTACCCGAACCCGCGCCACCAATAGAAACGTTAACAATTTCTGGGTTGGCATCGGCAAAGACGTTGACCTCACCGGCTAGCGCATCAGCCGTCGCATTATCAATAAATGACAGAACATAACCCGCATCAGAAGCGGCAGGATCGCTTGGCACTTCACGCGAAGGATCGCCTGGATTACCACCAATATAATTGTAAGAAATGGCTGCGCCACCAGCGGCATTACCCGAGCCTGCAACGCCGACAGCAACACTAATAAGCGACGCCACATCTTTCGCTTTAACATTAATATTATTAGCCGCAGTAACGACTGCACCACTGCTGATCGATGCCTCAACACGATTCTTAAGCCAGTTAAGACTTATCGCGCCGCCCGCCGCATTATTACCTGAGCCCGCACCTGCAACCGTGACATTAATAATTTGCGAACCAAGGTCAACATTATCGGGTAATACAGAAGTATCCATGACCGCCGATAAATCCGTGTCCTCAGCATTGAGTAAAGGCAAAAAGCCCGAAAGCACATTAACATCGCCTTCCGTAGAATCAACCGTCGCACCAGCAATAGAGGCTTTTATCGAATTGCCAACCAACGTTGTGCCTACCGCTGCGCCAATCGCATTATTACCTGAAACGGCACCACCAATAGCCACCACAACCATGGTCGTGCTATCAGCCGCATTAACTGTAATATTGCCCGTTGCATCAACATCGGTGTCTGCGCCTAGAATATTGGCTTCAGTCGTGGTTGCCGTTTCATTAATCGACAACACTAAGCCAGCCGCATTATTACCCGAGCCAGCAATACCACCCGCAACAACAACCATTGTTTCGCGGCTTAAGGCGTTAACATCAATGACAGTACCTGCATCAACATCGGCACCACTGTTAATCTCTGCTTTAACAAAATTGCGAATAAAGTTAATCGCAATCGAACCGCCAATCGCATTATTAGCTGAACCCGCACCGCCAATGCTGACATTAATCAGCTCAGCCTTACCCTCGGCAAGGACTTCGACAAAACCGTTTATCGCGTTGACCGTGGCGTTATCAATATAAGCTAAAACATGCCCAGCATCAGAGCCGTCAGTTGCCGAAGAACTATTATCCGGCTCACTAAATTCTTGCTCTAAAAACGGTGATAAATCGCCAGGATCACCACCAATATAATTGAAAGCTATCGCCACACCGCCAGCGTTATTACCTGAGCCAGTAATACCCGCAGCAACATTAATAATGCTTGCTTCGTCTTTCGCTTTTACATTGACATTAGTCGCAGCAGTAACCGTAGCGGTGTTTGTGATTGAAGCCGAGACATTATTTTTAAGCCAGTTAAGGCTAATAACACCCGCACCTGAATTATTACCCGCACCGGCGCCAGCAACTGCAACCGTTATAATTTGCGAACCTAAATCGACCTCATCGGGCAGCTCAACAACATTGATACCTAAAATACCAAAGTCGAGCGCATCACCCGTGGGTGAAAAGCCTGATGTCACGTCGACACTGCCTGCGGTCGATGTCACGTCTGCAGCATTAATAGAAGCATTAACCGTGTTAGCAACCTGCGTGGTTGCAATCACCACGCCACCCGCGTTATTAGTGGCACCTGACCCGCCAACAGCAATAACAATCATGGAAGAACTGTCAGCCGCATTAACTTCAATATTGCCCGTTGCATCAACATCCGTTGTTGCGCCAAGAATATTGGCTTCAGTATTCGATGCCGCCTCATTTAATGAGAAGACCAATCCAGCCGCACTGCCGCCCGAACCCGCACCACCGCCAGCAACCACGACCATAGTTTCGATAGTTCGCGCATTAACATCAATGGTAGTACCCGCATCAACATCAGCACCGCCCTTAATTTCGGCTTTAACATTATGACGAATAAAGTTAATGGCAATCGAACCACCCACGGCAACACCTGAGGATGAACCTGCACCACCAATGCTGACATTAATTAATTTAGCCGCGGCCTCGGCGTTCACCACCACGGCACCGGTTTGAGCGTCAGCTTTGGCGTTATCAATATAGGCTAGAACAGAACTCGACTCGGTAGATGTTGAGTTATCTGGCGCAGTAAATGCCCCACTTAAAAACGGCGACAAATCACCTGGGTCACCGCCAATATAGTTATAAGAGATGGCCACCGCGCCTGATGTCGCACTTGACGAAACTGCCGCTGCTACCGCGACATTAATTAAGCTACCATCATCGTTAGCTCTTACATTAATCGAGTTATGCGCAGTAACATCAGCGCTATCGCTAATATAAGCCTCAACATTATTTTTAAGCCAGTTAAGATTAATCACACCACTTAAGGCAGTAGAGCTTCCGTAAGCACCGGCTAAAGTGACATTGATAATATTTGAACTGAGGTCAACATCTTCGAAGGTTTGGCCGCTATTAGTTTCTAGCTGCACGCCTCTTGAGGCTAGGTCAACATCTTGATCACGTTCAACCACACCCGCTAACACATTAACATTGCCGTAACCGTTTGCTAAAGTACCGGTCGAACGAACCTTAGTATTGGAAATGTTAGCCCGAGTATTATTTTGCGCGTTAACCGTTGAGACAGCCGCACCAATGGCAAGGCCTTTCATAGAAATAGCGCCCGCACCCGTTACTGCAACAACCACATTTTGATCTGTCGCTAAGACATCAATATCTTTTAGCGCCGAGACAAGCACAGTATCTTTATCAGTATTTAATGAATTAGTAATGCTGGCAAAAGTATCGTTACTCAGTTCATTAATAGACACTGAACCACCTAGCACAAACTTCTGGCCGCCCGCACCACCAATGCCGACACTGACTAAGGTCGCATCAGACATCGCATTAACATTAACACCACCACTACCAGAATTAACACCAGAGCTATCAATGTTCGCCGTTGTATCGGCATCCATTAAATTAACGCCAATCGCTGCGCCACCCGCAGCTCCCTGAGTCGAGAAAGCAATCCCGCCAGCGACATTCACATTCACCATCGAATTAACGGCAGAGACAATTACATCACCCGTAACATCAATATCGCTACCATTGCTAATCGTTGCTGAAGTCACGTTTTGCACTTCGGTAACGGCCACAGCACCAGCACCCGAAGCAGAAGATTGCGAACCCGCACCGCCAACAGCGGCAGTCGCAGACCAACCGCCCTCTATCGCTTGCACGGTTAATCGACTACCGCGTAATGTTGAATTATCAACCGCAGCTGTGAGCGTGTTATGGTAAAAATTTAAACCAAAGGCAATACCTAGTCCCGCGGACTTACCATAGCCAACAGCACCACTAAAGGCGAAAACATTAGAGTCATCTAAGGCGTAGACTTCAATATCGCTAGAGCCTTGCAGCGTCTGCGTATTAATAATGTTAGCAGTCACCGTATTACTTAAATAATTAAGTGCAAACGTACCCGCAATACCCTTGCCTTGCCCTGCACCACCGGTTGAAATACCTGCCGCACCGGCAACACCCACAATCGTATCTTGACTGTGCGCTTTAACTTTAAAGCTACCATCGTGCTCTAGGCTTTCAACATTCTCGACAACCGACTCAACCGTATTGACCACCGAGGCGACACTGATGCCTGCACCGACACCCACTTTGCTGCCATAGGCAACACCGCCAGCTACCGAAATTAAAATAGTACTGTCTTCGGCCAACAGATCGATAGAGCCATTAATGTCGGCATCAAGTGTTCCATCAACACCATCACCAATATTTTTAAGCCCTGTTCTAACCGAGTAATCCGTAGTATTAACCGCGACGGAACCTGCGACAGAAACACCTGACCGACCGCTAGTGACACCCACACCCGCCACTAATGAACCAACAACGCCAAAATGCTTAGCATCAATATCTAATGAGCCTGCACTTAGCAGCCCAATATTATCGATAATTGCTTCGGTCTCGCCCCATAAAACATTCACACCAACAGCACCAGCAATAGCCTTAGCACTATTAGCATTTTGTGCATAGGCAACAGCACCCGCCAAAGAACCCGCGTGTGTAGCGTTAGCCGCATTCAGTTTTAAGGCATTGCTGACATCTAAACTGGCAAGATCATGCGCATAAGCTCGCGCATCATCTTGAAGAACATTTACTGTAACCGCGCCTGAAATTCCCGAACCCGACTTAGCGCTAGCCGCCGCATTAGCATCACCAGCATCCTGAGTCGTTTCAGCGCTTCTCATCTGGCTAATAACTTGACTGTAGTTTGCCTGCCAAGCCGCTAAATCATGAGTCGATTGCGAACTACCATCTGAACCCGAAGTGCCACCAGTCCCAGTGGCAGGTGTATTACCGGCTTTTTTGGCTGGTGCAGATTTAGTGCCCGAAACCGCAAACGAACCAATAAAGCCTTCGTTTCTCGCATCAACAACGCTAGCACCCGCAACAGTAATTGTGCCTTCAGTGCCGACAACCGATTCACCATAAAGGTTACCTATTACCGCGTGCGTATCACGCATAATAATATTACTACCCACTGACGCACCCACAGCCGTTCCTTCTGAAGAAGAAAGTGCACCAGCAATACCAATAATGTGAGCCGTATCGACAGCACTCACCACCAGCGAATCGGTACCGCGGGCATGCAAACTGCCAACATCAACAATCGCACCGTTATCAATCTGCGCTGTGGTCGAGTTATCTACAACATTAAAAACTAATGCGCCGTTATACCCGCCGTTTTTAGCCGAACTACCCGACATCGCTAACGATGCAGCAATGGTTGTGTTTTCAGCGTCCACCAATAAACTATCAGCAAAAACGCTGGCGCCATCATGAATAACCGATGCCGCATCATTATCGCTAACAACAACCACTAACCCCATGCCAGCACTGCTACTTTCACTAGAAGAAGCACCAGCAATAACTGGCAATGTAGGCGCGAGTGCAACAGAGTGATTAATATTATTCGCATCAAGAGTAACGCGACGCTGACCGGTATTAAAATTGTCCGTCCCGGTTACACCGTCATCATCACGATTAATCAAAGCGCCGCTATGAATCTCGACATCGGCCGATTCATTTAACACTAAAATCGCAAATTTTCCGGCCAAGCCATTTTTCTGGCCTTCTGTCTGCGATGATACAAACGTATCGGCTATATTGTCTTGAATGCCCAACTGAGCATTCAATTGGCTCTCAAGATTGGCTGCGAACTCCTGAGCAACAGTCGTTATTTGAGTATTGCCTGAAGGCAGTTTTTCCCAATAGGCTTCATCTTCATAATCAACCGTTGAAAGATCAACAGAGCCCGTTTCAATATTACTTAAATACTTATATCGAGCACCAGGATTGCCCAAGGTACCATCTTTTGCCGAGGTGACCTCAACGACTTCATCCAGAGAAACCGATGCCGTTTGGGAAGATTTATAATCACTACCCGTATTAACATCTAAGAAAGGTGTCACTAAATTTACACCAGAAAAACTCTCAGGATCAATTTGATTAATCGACTCTGCGGTAATCGTTATAGCGCCTTTGGCATCAACCGCGGCATTAACACCGATGCTTGCATCCGCATCATTAGTCATCGTTTCGTGAGCGACTGAAATCGCAATTCCTTTACTCGCTGCTGTACCATCAGCATTTTTTAAGAAAGGATTGGTTGTACCATCTTTAGCTTCCGTGGTTGCACTGACTTTGGGTCGCGCAACAACACTTGCACTTAAATTCAATTGTCCGTCAGCTTCAACATCAGCATATTGGCCATCGCCATCATCAACCGTCTCACCAATGCGCACTTTAGCGGTGTTCGTATCAAAATATAATGATAGCGCTCCAGCTAAATCAAAATCTAAGTCCTCACCGGTGGGTAAGATGTTTTCCAAGGCATTAATAACCGGTTCCTGTAGATTTTCAATGCCATCCTCAATCATCTTCATTCCAAGGAAATCGGAGATCTTAGACGCCCCTGGAATTTTTGCAAAAGTAGGATCAATCAGCTTATCTTTAATGCCTATGTCATCAACACCACCACGGGTTTTGACACTCCCTGACGCCTGAGAATGATTCGAGGAAATATCCACCTTACCTTTAGTGGTATCCGCTGAGACCAGCCTATTAACGTCAACACTGCCATCAACATAGGCAGAGCTATTGGTATTCTCAATAGCTAAAGCAAAAGCCAATGCTAAAGCGCCATCATCTTCTGCGGTTGCTGTGTCCTCAGTCTCTTTCGCTGTCGCTTCAGCACTAACCTCCGTTTCATCTATCGCGTTAGCTCTTACCAAAAGATTACCATTGGTGACGCTAACAGCAGAATCATCGGTTAAGTGAACACTAGAAACTGAATCAAGCACAAAGACAGCCATAGCCGCTGACAAGCCATTAATAGCGCCAGACTCAGCTTCGACAGTTGCCTTATTTGAAACATCAGAAGTGACTGTGACATTGCCGTCAGCTGCAGCTAATTCACCGCTAATAATGACTGATGCACGCGTGTCGCCATAGCCAGCCGCTATCGGCGTACCAAATTGAGAACTTGCAGAGACATTAATATTGGCGGCGGCGGCAATACGAACGCTATCGCCGCTAATGTCAGCATCACCAATATTAATATCGGCATAAGACTTAGAAACAGCTATTGAAAAAGGCAGCAAACTTGCTAAAGAATCCGAAACAATATCAATAACAGTATTTAACGATGACTCCAATAAACCGCCTACTGTTCCACCGCCTAGATCCGATTCATTAAAGAATTTTTCGCTATCGGCTTTGGCTTCAATAACAACATCTTTACCCGAAATCGTGACGCTGTCAGCAATCGTTATATCGACATCAATTTCGTCATAACTAATAAAGCCGCCGGTAAAAATGGCTTTTTCATTAAAGGCCTGAATCGTTACATCGCCGCTGGTAAATGAGGCTCCGCCTAAGGCATTAATTTCCGTTCCAGCACCAATATTAATATGATCGGCCAGCAAAGTAATGTTGCCACCGTTGCCGGCGCTACTAGTAATAATATTGAAGCCATTGGTATTGATTTTAAAGCCGTCGTTATAGCCATTTTCTGAATGGGCATTAAGGGTAATCGACTGGCCACCAAAATTAAGGTCACTGGTTAGATTAATATCCCTTAAGCCGGTAATTTGATAAGCAGCTGACGCAGTACCAACAAAACTGACCCACCCTAAATCGGCTTGCGATACATCACCGCTAGCATGGGTTTTATCAATCTCCACAACATCAGTTAAATCGCCAGAGGTATTAATGGTTACCTGATCGGCACCCTGGGTAAGATTACTTACATCAACGACAAACTTATCAGAAAAATCATTGCCGGCTGTTAACGTATCGGTACCACCGCCTGTTGAAAGCGTCACTGCACCCAATGAAAAGCCACTGCTATCTATGCTGTTAGCAGAGGTGCCACCGGTTAACGTTGCCGTCTCGATACTATTGAGCGCATCCGTATCGGGAGTAGCACCCGAAGTGATCGTTAAGGTGCTATTCACCAGCACCATATCGGCGTCACGTACTTCGGCAACCGTATCCGAACCCGCGCCACCAAAGAGAAGGTCATCACCCTCACCACCACTCAAAATATCGTTATTTCTTGAGCCAGTCAGCGTATCGATACCCGCACCACCGCTCAGCGATACACCGCCCAAGGCAAAACTTAAGGCCGTACCACGAAGCTCAGTTGGGTTACCTGCTAAGGTCAACCCTAATTGATTAATCGCTGTCGAGTTATTTTTACCAGTTACTGCTAAATTGCTGCCACCGGCGGTGGTATCAGCAATGACGATTTGGCTTGTATCAAGATCAAATGAAGCGGTTAGATTTTCATGAGAGGCTGTAATGGCATCAAGAACATCATCAATCGTATAGGTACCGTTAAGATCAATATCGACCGAGCTGGCATCAGACAAAGTAATGCTAAATTCGGCACCACTTGTGAGATCAAGCCCCTCGCCTAAAGTAAAATCTCGCAATGAAATGGTTGATGAAATCCCCGAAAAAGCCGAAGCATCAATCACATTATCGCCGGCGCCACCAGTTAACTCAGCGTATTCAATACCTGATAAAACATCAACTTCGCTAGTCGCTAAGCCGTTGGTTGAAGAGCGTAAATCTGTATTCGTTAAAGTAAAACTAACGTCAGCTGACTCGCGTAAAGTATCGGTACCAGCATAACCAGTAATCGTATCTTCACCCGCGCCACCGCTGAGTACATCATTTTGTGCACCACCAGAAATAATGTCGTCGCCAGCACCACCTAGCAGCGTATTTCTACCCGAGATACCGTAAAGATTAACCTTGCCGGTTGTAAACGCACTCGCATCTAAGGTGTTGTCGCTAAAGTCACCAATCAGTTCAACGGTTTCGATAGAGCCTGCAGTTAGCGTATCAGTATCAGCAGCACCAACTTTGTTTTTAGTTACCGTAACATCACCGTCAGTGTCGTTACTCGCAACAATTAAATTAGCCAATGCCAAACCAGACAATGCGCCATCAAAGGTAATTGCCCAACCGGTCACAGCAGAAGAAAGCGTAAAATCCGCAGCCGATAAGTTACTTAAACTAGCGAGAGCAAGCTGAACATCTGAAGACGCTGCATTAAACGCAATAGCCTGTGTCGTTGCAGTCGTTGAGCCATCATTAAACGTAATGGTATAGCTGCCCTGCGTTACGCCAGTAATAGCGACGCTTTGAACTTCATTTGATTGGTGGACCAGTGAGGTGTTGTTTAAAACAAAGTTACCGCCGCCCTGCTCAACCAGTAAGTCATTACCACCAAGTCCATCGATAGTATCATCACCAAGACCACCGGTAAGAATATCGTCAGCGCCTGAACCGGAAATTATATCCGCACCCGCACCGCCATCAATGTTCGTGCTATTGCTAAACGCAGCAGCATTAATAATGTTGTCGCCGTCACCGCCCACTAAAATAGCAGCATCAATATTTATTAAGGTATCAGCAGCATCACTACCAATCGTTAGTGCACTATCTGTTAAGGTAAAGTTAGCATCCTGGCTTTCTGAAACGGTATCTACACCGCCTGATCCACCATCAATACTATCAACACCTAACCCGCCGGTAAGCGTATCATCAAAGTCTGTACCGGTTAAAAAGTCATCGCCGCCACGGCCATCAAGCACCACATAGCCAAGTGTAAAACTAGAAGCATCGATAATATTGCCATCGACACCGCCGATTAAATTCGCATTTTCAAAATCGCTGATATCATCTTCTTTAACGGCATCAACGAGCAGCTCTGTATCGAACAAATCTAAGCGCGCATTACGCTCTACAATCAAGGTATCAGTATCATCACCACCTTGAAGATTATCATTTCCCGTGCCGCCCTTAAGCGTATCATCACCATCAAGGCCAATAATTGTGTTACTGGCACTGTCACCGAAAATCCAATCATCAAAAGCAGAGCCCGTGACATGTTCAAAACCTAAAACACCTTCAAAGCCAGACGCGTAACCGTAGTTATCATTGTCAGCATCAGTGGTTAAATCAACATTGATACCTTGCGTATAGCTTGAGAAATTTAATAGCGTATCTAGACCTGAACCACCGGTTAAGAATTCAAAATTATCGAAATTAAAACCATCAATAGAACCGGCGCCAAAAGTTGTTATATCCCAGCTGGATGTATTCGATTGATCAACAATATAATCATTTTCTAAGCCCGCAATAATGGCATCGAAATCAGTAAATCTTGAAGCGCCTGCTGTGCCATCAAAGAACGTCGTATCTATTTGTGTTTTAGTATCAACTTCAGACAACACCCAATTACGGTCAACATCATCACCGAAGAGCGTATTGGTGCCTGTACCCGCAACGAGAGATTCAATATCCGAGAAAAAGATATCCCCGGCCTGACTTTCCTCACCGGTATCGTAACCAACAAAACCCCAATTAATGCTACCCGTTAACGTACTACCAGAAATTCTATCGACACCGTCACCACCATCAAAGGTGACAGACAAAGAATTACCGTTAGCGAAAATAGAATTATCAATAGTGAGTGAATCATCACCCAAAGAACCCGTAATAAATACAGAACTCGTATCAGCTAACAACTGTTGCGCGAGAATACTATTATCAGAAATATCCCTTAACAAAACAGAATCGCTTTCTACCGTAAGCTCCATATTGGTTGCACTTTCTAACAGCGCAGTTAATGGATCGGCAGAAAATAATAGCCGGGGCTCTAAACCCTCAAACTTAAATTTATTTTTACGTGAAGCCTGCTCTAGCTTAATCGCCTTAGTCAGCGGTTTAAACGCCAGCACCTTACTACTTAAATTAGCACTTACTTTTTTAGCTTTCGAACCAATTTTAGTTCGCAAACGTCCCCAATCACTGCGGATACGCTGACGCGAGTCAATCGATAAATTCGAACATTCTGTATCTTGAAAAGGATAAGCCATTATTGTAAGTCCATAAATTTAAATGTTTGGTGCTGGCTGAAAAAAACTACGATTCAGTTTCTTCTGTTTCTTCGGCTTCTTCTGTTTCTTCGGCTTCTTCTGTTTTTGCAGCGCCCACTTTTTCTAACATACCGCTAAAGTTACGCATAGATTGAATCTGCATATAAGCCAATTCCAACTCATCTGTCTTTGCAAGTTCAGCGAGTTGATCACCGCTTAAGGCTTTAAGCTTGTCGCGGCTAATGGCTTGAAAGCCCGTTAACGTTAACTTCTCGCCAGCAGGCAGTGTTAACTGCGCGCCCATAGGCTCAAGTAAATCTAACTCTTGTAACTTTTTGCAGAACAGCTGCGTACGCTGAAATTGCATTTGATACTCTTTCAAAAACTCCAAAACGCTATTTAAATATTGTGTTTGTTCGCCATCGGCATCAAACAAGCGCTCACCGCGGCCATCTTCGTTACAACCATCAAAGGCTTCATCAATACATAACGTAAAATTGGCACCGTCATCACTGCTAGAAAAAACAAACGGATAACGTCGTAAAAAGGCAGGTGTATATTTAGCCGTGAACGCACCAGCATCATCGACATACAAATTCTCTTCTGATCTTACGCCAGTGATTACCGCAGGCATTAAATTGCCTTCAGAGCCAGCAAATACAATAGAAAACTCAGTAGCTGCGTTAGCGAACTCAACCGCAGTCAAAGGAATTGAATTGATATTCTTAGCAAAGCTGTAATCAGTACCGGCCTTAACTGAATAGTTAGCGTGTTTATCTTTAGAAATTGCCGCAGCTTGGCCATAAATCAATAATTGTTTAGACATATCTTTTACTTACTCCATAAACATTGTGGCAATGCGCCTACAACTAAAAAAACGCTATCTTCATAGACGGATAACGTAAAAAATGCTCGCCGATGTGGCCGTTTAAGAAAAACCTAAACGTCATCACATTGCTTGCACACCATAATAAAATGTTACAAATGCTTGACCATTCCGCCCAGTACCAGAGGACAAATGACCCAGCGTTTTATGCTTCTCTGTAGCAAGCAATTGATCTATTGCCGCTACAGGCACTGAAAAATAATTAGCAGCTGAATAAATAATGGGCTGAACCTGCTCCATCGTTAACTCAGCATCATAAAACTTCAGATCAAAAGAACTGCGCATCTTCGCCTCATCTGCCACTTCAAGATAAAACAAATCTTTTAACGCCAGACTTCCTTGATCCAACAAAAACAACTGCTTTACTGCTTCAAATCCTGGCGCATCCGAGTCACCTGTTAATCGCGCAGCACGCTCTAAAATTTCTGCCCGAGAAGTAACAGGTATCAAATGATAGCTATCTATCGCCATCGATTGTGGCGTCGTTATCGACCACTTATAAGCGCAATGAATCAACTGTGACTCGCCGCCGGAAACAGGCAGCGATGCCGGCAAGGGATTTTCAATATACACTTTGCATACCGACGCTTTTTCTTGTTGTTCAAAGCCAATATGCAACTCACGTAAGCCGACGATTTTCGCATCAATCGCCTTACGGTAAACCTCTGGCATATTAAACACCGACGCCAAATCTTGAAGCATCTGTCTTTCTGTACCATTTAAAGCCGGCAAATACAGCGACAATAAAAATCGCTCATTTAATACCGACTCATGCATTAATTTAAACGACCGCTCATACAAAAACGGAATATTTAATGCGCTTACAAATTCAAATACTCGATCGGCATAACTACCTGTCGCTACCACAATATTATTAAAACGTGATCAATCGGTTATTGATTATTATTTGCGGCAACACGGCTCATGCTTGCTGATTTGTAATAGGTCAGCGCCGCTAAATCAGCGTCCTCACCCGTTAACAAAGTATCGACAAAGGCTAAATCCGCATCACTTAACGAACCCACTACACGCTTAAGGCGTAGCGTATTTAACACATAATCGTATCGCGCATTAGCGTATTCAACACGAGCAAAAAACAGATCACGCTCGGCATCCAACAAAG
>Ga0209119_1003485_pt1 | contig 13485 bp, 10 predicted proteins | sample COG_03_FD_184747 | JGI IMG/M metagenome (GOLD analysis project Ga0209119, IMG submission 184747) | Pelagic Microbial community sample from North Sea - COGITO 998_met_03 (SPAdes) (version 2) | ecosystem: Environmental > Aquatic > Marine > Neritic zone/Coastal water | place: Helgoland, sampling... | reverse complement strand
ACAAAAAGTGACTGGCTGTCGGGCCACCCCCGACGACCTTGAATTTAAAACTTAAAAAGAAAAGCGAAGCACCAGAATATAACGTGACTGTTATAGTTTAAAAAATTACTCCTATACCGCTTAGCGATAACCCCTCTGAAACTGCTGGACAGAAAACTCTACGAGATGCACCCGTCGTTCTCAAGCTTCGCCGTTAAGCTTACGGCATTTTTGGTTACTTTTTTTGCTGCAGACAGCGTAGTTTGCTGCGAGCCTGAAGGGCGTCCCGTAGGGTGAGCGAAGCGAATACAAAAAGTGACTGGCTGTCGGGCCACCCCCCGACGACCTTGAATCCAAAATTCAAACAAACATAAAAAAACGCCTTATATAAAATACAAGGCGTTTATAAAAAATCAAATCAAAGAGCTAAATATCTATCCGGCCACAACGATTTTAAAAGATCGTTCAATAAGCCTAAAAAACCAATCGAAAACCCACTTCAATCGTTCGTGCTGGCGCTGGCGCCAAGTCCTTAATAAAAGACGTATGCACTCGCTGCTCATCGTTAGTTAAATTTTTACCCTGCAAAAACCCAGTTAATAAAAGCCCATTGGATAATGGCTGTTTAATTTCGGCGTAAGCAGTCAAATCATTGTAAGCGTCTGTCGCTAATTCTAGATCAGCCACATCAAGCTGCTCATCAACGCGTAGATAATCAATAGCTCCGCTAAAACGTCCCCACTGCGCTTCAATGCCCAAACCGTAACGCATGGGTGGCGTTCTAGGTAAGTGCTGATTACCAGTCACATCAACCTCAGCATTAACAAAATCAAACAATGCTTTTAAGGTAACAGTGTTATCCGATTGCTTAATAATATTCGCCGCCAACTCAACGTCTGCACCAAAAAAACGAGCATCGTTTTGTTGGTAAGCAAAAACAGCTAATTCGTCTAACTCTCCACCTGTGGCTTGCTGGTAAATAAAATCAGAAAATTGCGTCTGATACGTTGTTATCGAACCAGACCAACGCTCATCTTGATACTGCAATGTCGCAGATAAATTAATCGATGTCTCGCTATCTAATGACGCATTTCCTTGCTCGTAACTATTGGTTGTTAAATGTGGCCCATCAGCATAAAGCTCTTCAGCGACGGGTGCGCGTGATGAATAGTCGGCAATGATATTGAGCTGCCACACATCCGATAGGGGAATGATAGCGCCCAATGAAGCGCTATAGTTTGAAAAGTCTTTGTTAGCCGCCGCGCTAGGCTTGTGCTTGGTTTTGCCTATACGTAATCCGGCTTCTAAATCAAAGCGGGATAGTGAACGCTCAGTTAACCAAAACAAGCCGCTCTCAGTAGTATCCACAGGTTGAATAAAAGCTTCTTCACCGAGTGCAGAGAAGTCACGTTGACTGTACTGAACACCAAGTACACTAGTCCATTCATTGGTATCAAATATTAATTCGGCGCGTGACTCCCATGCTTGATTTGAAAATCGCGTGGCCACTTCACCATCAGGTTCGATCTCTTGATGTTCGTAATCGTTAACACCCACTCTTACATTAATGCTGCTAACAGATTCAAATGGATCTTCGAGGCCAAGTTCAAAATCAGTACGCGTTTGCTTTAATACTAATGTCGCGGTCTCTCCTTCTTCGTCGTGATGCTCTTCACCTTCTTCCTCACCTTCTTCATCATGGTGTTCGGCATGGCCAGGCAATCCATAAGTGGCATCGGTATCACTAACAGACAAACCAATAAAGCCCCAGTCTTTTATATAAGAACCACCGAATGCGGCTGATTCAAATTTAAAAGCGCTACCGGGTAAAGTATCACCTTCATGCTCTTCATGTTCATCGGTATCAGCTCCACCTTCAGCTTCCTCTAATGCATGCAGTCGCGCTGATTCGGCATCGCCTGTAATCTTATAGTCACTGCTATCTTTTCGCGTGGCATCAAGATGCCATGCAAAACTATTTTTCCCGCCATTGAGTTTTATTGATGTGGTATTGGCTTCATCGTTATCATTAAAGCGTGTTTCTACACCACCAGAAATTGATTTTTGCGGTATATGATGTGGAATACGGCCTGTATGTATATCAACAACACCGCCTATCGCACCTGAGCCATAGAGTAATGTGCCAGCGCCTTTAAGCACTTCAATACGCTCAGCAATAAAAGGCTCGATACTCACTGCATGATCACCACTAGTCACAGAGACATCTAAGGTGTCGATACGATCTTCCATAATTTTTATGCGCGCACCACCAAGGCCATGAATAATAGGACGGCCAACAGCGTTGCCAAATGGTGCTGAGTGAATGCCTGGCTGTTTAGCTAGGGTCGCGCCGATATTAGTGGTCGCTTTGCGTTCCAATTCAAGACCTTCAAGAATATCAACGGCTTGCGATAAGCTCTCGCCTGATAAAGGGTGAGCGACAACAACAATGTTTTCTATTAAGGGCTCTGCAGCTATTGCTATTGGAGTCATGACAGCTGTAGTTAGCGATAAACTGATGGGCAAAAACGATTTTAGTAATGCTTTACACATTATTAATTCTCCTAACGATAGATAAAAGTGTTTGCTAGAGCAAACAGGGTAAGTAGCTATAAGAAATCGTTAGGATTGAGGTGGTGCGCGACTAAAATAAGAGGAGGGTGCTGACGTTTGATTTATAGATGGATAAAAATTTAATTCAATATAATAGGCAGTGCTGACCGTGGAGTGAGTACTACCATTATCAATAATAGTGTGATCTTGCGCGTGAATACAAACAGCACATACTTCATCACTGGCATGGCTATCAAGGTGCAAATGATTAGCCGCGAGTGTTTGGCCACAGACAAACACCAGCATCCAAGCAAGAAGGCTTAGGCGCAAATGGCGGGGGCTTATGGTTTTATGCAGTATGTTAAGCACAGGTACCTCTAAATGGTGAGGCAATCATAAAGCTACTCAGTTATTAGCTCAATGGATAAAATTACTTTTTTACGATTATGACTGCCTGAGGGCCAGCCTTGCTAATCACAAATTGAGTCTGTAGTCTTCGGACGCGATGAAGACTATAAGCCCTCAATTAATTGTTACCGCACTGATATCGGTTGCCACCATGGCGTTGGTGCCGGTGTTGGTCAGTTCCGTTGCCGCGAACGAAGTCACTATTGGTTTGGTTCGCGTTGGTATTGCCTGCGTAGTATTAACACCATTATTACTATGGCATAAAAGTTTTATAGGACTGACGAGCAAAGATTGGTTTTATTTGCTGCTTATAGGCATGATTTTTGGTTTGCATTGGTGGACTTACTTTTACGCCATTAAAAACTCCACCCCCTCGTTGGGTGCGCTGTCATTAACCACCTATGGTATTCATCTGGTTTGGATTAACTGGCTGATCAGTGCGCAGCGGCCAAAGTTCAGTGATGTGTTTGCGGTACTGCTATGTTTTTGCGGCTGTATTATTGTTGTCCCTTCAGCCGATATGGCGAATCAAGTGACACAGGCTTTTCTTGTCGGTGTGTTTAGCGGCTTGCTCTATGCCTTACTACCTTTTTTGCATCAAAGGGTTAATCATCTTTCAACGACGGTACGCAGCTGGGGGCAGTTCAGCTTTGCTGGGCTGTTCTTTTTATTTTTTTGGCCACAAATAGATTGGCAGCTGAGCATCAATGATTGGCAGCTGCTAATTATTTTAGGTGTGGTGTCGACATTAATAGCGCATACATTGTGGGTAAAAGTATCAACTGAGCTTCCTTCCATCTTAGTCAGTGCTTTTTATTATTTGTATATTCCTATTGCCATGGCGTTGAGTTACTTCTTTCTTGATGAGCCAATGACAGCAGCTAAATTGTCGGGTGCAACATTAATTGTAGCTTCATGTTTGTTAGGTATTATTTTACCGGCGCTACGTAAGCGCTAAAAAAAGTTAGCGCTTACGTAGCGTGACACCAATTAAAGAAAAAAGTTTTAGCTATTATCCTCTAGTATTCCTGTTTGACATAAATCATATCGAAGAATAAATTATCGGCTCTTGCTTCGGCAATAGGTTCTTTTTTAATTGACAATTATTTAAAAAAGATGAAATGGGAAGTCGGTGCGTTAGGCCAGAACCTGGTCGTAAAGCTATCCCGACACTGCCCCCGCAACGGTAAATAAGAATGTTTGGCAGGTTATGCCACTGTGTAAGTTTTACATGGGAAGGTAGCCAAATAGAGCAGCTGTTATATACGAATAAAAGCAATAGCTCACTTATGAGTCCGGAGACCAGCCTATCGCTATGCAGACAAACCACGGGGTGTGGTCTTGTGCTGATCGATGGTTGGTTGTTGATAATTAATTATTAACAGCTCCTGTTTATTCGCTCTTTTACGCCCCGTTTTTATTCACTTTATACGCTCGGGTGTGAGTGTAAGAGAGCTAAAATGAAAACGATAAATTTTACAGCTGTATTGCTGTTATTAACTGTTCCATTAAATTTGCAAGCGCAATCCAATTCGTTAATGGAAGAGATTGTTGTTGGCGCTTCGCATATTCCTATTGCTATTTCCCAATCCGCAAACGCGGTAACCATAATTAATAGCGAGCAAATAAAAAATCGTGCGGCGTTATCCGTGAGTGATTTATTACGTGATGTGCCAGGCCTTGCGGTGAGTCGTAGCGGCGTATTAGGTTCGGCCACGCAGATTCGTGTGCGCGGTTCTGAGGCGAATCATTTGCTAGTGCTTATTGATGGGGTTGAGGCTAATGATCCATCGCAAAGTGATGAACTTAACTGGGGTACTTTAGCTGCCAGTGATATTGAGCGCATTGAAGTAATTCGTGGACCGCAAAGTGCGATGTATGGGAGTGATGCCGTTGCGGGAGTGGTAAATATTATTACTCGTCGTGCGCATCAATTATTAGCTGCGAGCGTTTATTCCGAAGCGGGCAGTTGGAAAACACGTAAAAACGGTTTTAGTGTTGGACATAAAAGCCAGCAGTTTGATATGCGCTTAGGTGCTTCGCACTTAGTCTCTGACGGTGAAAACATTTCTCGTTCTGGCAATGAAAAAGATGGCCATAAAAATACCAGTGTTAATCTAACGGCTGGTTGGCAGGTTAATGATGAGGTCCGATGGTCTTTTGTTGCGCGTCAAAATGATGGTAAGAGTGCATTTGACGACGACTCAGATTTTGATGGTTTTATTGAGGATCGGAATAGAGTTTCTGAATTTCGTAATTCAACCATCGGCTTGCAGGGCTTTTACGATGCTGCCAATGGTCGATTAAAACATAAGCTTGTGATTGCTCAGACAGAAAACAATAACGATAACTTTGCCGACGGTGTATTAGGCAATAGCTCATCGGCTACTAAGGATCAATTTCAATATGTCGGTTCTTTATTTTGGGATGATAGTGCACAGCGCGCATCATTATTACTTGAGCATGAAGATGAACGATTTAATCAAACAGGTCCCTATTTTAGCGGTGAAAATGCGGGTCAAGATTTAACGCGCACTACGGATAGTGTGGCATTAGAATACCGTATTGACGTCACTGATAGTTTGACTTTGGCAGCCAGTGGTCGCTATGACGATAACTCAGAGTTTGATAGTGCTGAAACACTACGATTCGAAGCCAGCTACCAAGCTTCTGAACAAACTCGTTTACGCGGTGCATGGGGTACGGCAATTAAAAACCCAACCTTTACCGAGCGCTTTGCTATCTTTGGATTCTTTGTCGGTAATCCTCATTTAATTCCTGAAGAGTCTACCAGTTGGGAGTTAGGTATTGATCATGCCTTGCTGGATGGTGATATTAATCTTGGTGCTACCGTGTTTAATGCAGAACTTGAAAATGAGATTAATGGTTTTGCACCTGCTGGCGGAGGGAATTCTACAGCAGTCAATAAAGAAGGTCGTAGTCAGCGCCAAGGTGTTGAGCTAAGTGTTTTATCAACCTTGAGTCATCGTTTATCGATTGATGCAGCGTATACGTATATCGATGCCGTAGAGTTTGATAGCAATAGCGGCCAAGATATTGATGAAACCCGGCGCCCTCGCCATAGTGCTAGTTTAACCATGGCTTGGCAGGCTGCCGATAAATTACAGCTTAATGCTAACCTTCAATACAGTGGTGGTCAGACCGATGTATTTTTTCCGCCGTGGCCTGATGCGCCAGAAACCGTTAGCCTTGATAAATATACTTTGCTGAATCTAAACGCTAATTACAGTGCCACTGAGCAGTTGAATTTTTATATTCGCTTAGACAATGTGTTAGATGACCAGTACGAAGAAGTATTGGGTTATCAGACCTTAGGTTTTGGTGCTAGCGTAGGACTGCGACTAAAACTCCACTAGTTAATGACTGTTTTGTGTTAGCCTAGGTTTTTAGTAATAACAGCTTAGGCTAACGTTTAATTAACTTATACAGTCATACCATGCGTATTTTTTTAGCTCCGATGGAAGGTGTAATCGATCACCACTTCCGCACCATTTATAGCGATATCGGCGGTGTCGATATTTGCGTGAGTGAGTTTATGCGCGTTAATGATTTACCTATTTCTGAAAAAGCGCTATTACGCGATTGCCCTGAGCTTAATCGTACAGGCCTTAGTACTTCGCCTAACGGAACGCCTGTGCGTGTTCAGCTGTTGGGCAGTAATCCTGAGACCTTAGCAGAGAGTGCCGCAATAGCAGCGTCTCTAGGCGCTTCGGCGATTGATTTGAATTTTGGCTGCCCCGCTAAAACGGTTAATAACAGCAAAGGTGGGGCAGTTTTATTAAAAAGCCCTACATTGGTTAGCGATATTGTGAGTAGCGTTCGTGCAGCTGTCCCGAATCAAACCCCAGTGACTGCAAAAATTCGTTTAGGTTTTGAAGAGCGCAATTTGTATCTCGAAAACGCTCATGCGATTACGGATGCCGGTGCGAATGAGCTCTGTGTTCATGCGCGCTCAAAAGCTGATGGTTATAAGCCTCCGGCGTATTGGAAGTGTATTGCCGAGATTGTCGACGCTATTAATATTCCTGTTGTCGCTAATGGCGAAATCTGGAATATAAAAGACTGGCAGCAGTGTAAGGCAGAAAGTGGCTGTAATGATTTTATGCTGGGGCGTGGTTTAGTGGCTTGTCCCGATTTGGCCCTACAAATTAAGGCGCATAATAATCAAAATGATTATCAGCCATTGGTTTGGAGTGACATACTGAATTTGTTGAATCGCTTTTACTACGATACTAAGGATGCTTATCCATTACGCTTTTTGGGTAACCGCGTTAAGCAATGGTTGTTTTACCTGCAAATGCATTACCCAGAAGCGACACCGTTTTTTGAACAAATTAAGCGCTATAAACAACCGCATGAGTTTGCATCAATACTCGGTGCCGATCTGAGTCATTAGCGCTTAATTCTCTATTCCTAATTCTCAACTCTTAACTCTTAACTCTCAACAAACGCACGCTCAATAACGTAATGTCCTTGCTTGCCATTACGGACTTCAGAAAAGCCTCGCTCATCCAAAATAGCACACATATCTTTTAACATGCTGGGGCTACCACAAAGCATAAAGCGATCATCTCTTGGGTTGGGTAAAGGTAAGCCAAGATCGGCAAATAATTTTCCGCTGGTCATTAAATCGGTGAGTCTGCCGGTATTGCGAAACTCTTCACGCGTTACTGCCGGATAGTAATGCAGCTTATCTTTGACCATCTCGCCGAAATATTCATGCTCAGGTAATTCATTCTCTATGTAATCACTGTAGGCCAACTCATTAGTGAAACGCACACCGTGGGTGAGAATCACATTGTCGAATTGCTCATAGATTTCATAATCTTTGATAATGCTCATAAACGGCGCTAAGCCAGTGCCGGTACCAATTAAGTATAAATTTTTGCCCGGTAGCATTTGATCGGTAATGAGTGTGCCGGTTGGCTTTTTGCTGACTAGGAGCTCATCGCCAATCTTTAAATGCTGTAGCTTCGAAGTTAGCGGACCGTCTTCTACTTTAATGCTAAAGAACTCTAATTCATCCTCGTAGTTAGCGCTCGCTATGCTATAAGCTCTCATTAAAGGCTTACCATCCTGCGGAAGACCTAGCATAACGAAATGACCATTCTTAAAGCGAAAGCCCGGATCGCGCGTTGTTTTAAAGCTAAATAGTGTGTCATTCCAGTGATGGACGGCGGTTACTGTTTCGGTCATTAGGTTTGACATAGACGTTTCCTCGGGGCTTATTAACTTAATTGAGGTGATAGTACGGTGTTTTTATCTATAGGCATAACGGGATATAAAGATATAATATATCGGCTTTACCGATTATTAATAGCTTTTGTCTATAACCATTAAGGTGAGTAATAGAAAATGAGATTTACTTTACGCCAGTTACAAGTGTTCTTAGCGACGGCGCATTATCAAAATATTAGCCGAGCGGCCGACAGCTTATCGATGTCGCAATCGGCGGCCAGTGGTGCGTTACGGGATCTTGAGCAGCGATATGATGCGCAGTTGTTTGATCGGGTGGGTAAGCGACTACAGCTCAATGCGCACGGTCATACTATTAGGCCAATGGCCGAATCGCTAATGAGCGAAGCGTTAGAAGTGGAGGCCGCATTAGAGCAGCGCGAAGCCGCGGGCAGTTTAAGTGTTGGCGCTACGCTGACCATTGGCAACTATGTTGCCATTCCGATTATTGCGCGCTTTAAAGAAGAGTATCCTGCGGTGGATATTCGCTTACACGTTGCCAACACTGCGCATATTGCCGAAGAGGTATTAAATTTTGATTTGGATATCGGTTTAATTGAAGGTGAGTATTCTCATCCCGATTTATTAGTGGAGCCGTGGCGAGCCGATGAGCTTGTGGTTTTTTGTGCGCCCGATCATCCCTTTGCCCAACTTGAGCAATTAACGGATGAGCATTTAGTCGCGGCGCAATGGATTTTACGCGAGCAAGGTTCGGGCACACGTCAAACCTTTGATAGAGCCATGCAAGGATTGTTAAATGATTTAACCGTGCATTTGGAGTTGGAGCACACGGAGGCCATTAAGCGCGCAGTGGAAGCAGGTTTGGGTATTGGTTGTCTATCGGGTATTACTTTATCTGATGCGTTTAAGCGAGGCAGTTTAGTACCGTTAGCCGTGACAGATAAAGATATGAGTCGGCATTTTTATTTTGTGACGCATAAGAAAAAATTCCAATCGCGCAGCTTACAATCTTGGTTAGATTGCTGCCGCGCGGCTGAATAGTCTTTGGGTGTTTTGACCTAAAGCCGCTAATGAGCTTAGGTCAATATATCTAAGCTCCAAACAATCCTTTAATGCTTTCGTAGAATACAACGATAACGCCAATAGGCGTTACAAAGCGCAGAATGACAAACCAAATATTAAATAGGCCATTGTTTACGCCAGTAACTTCTTTGCGAACTCGGGTGTAACCTAGCCTCCAGCCTACAAATACAGCAATTAATAGCCCGCCTAACGGCAACATGATGTTGGCAGTTATGAAGTCGAGTATATCAAACACTTCGCTAGAGAAGATGCTAGCAACACCACCAATCCAACATAAAAAGGCTAGGCCCACGGTTGCGGCTATACGCGTTATACCTAGTTTTTCTAACCAAGCAATGCCGGGTTCTATTAATGAAATAGACGAGCTTAATGCTGCAATGGAAACCAGCACAAAGAAGCCCGTACCAAAAAACGCGCCGCCCCACATATCAGAAAAAGCGATAGGCAGTGTTTCAAATAATAAACCGGGGCCAGAGCCAGGTGCCAGTCCGCTAGCAAATACCAATGGAAAAATAGCCATGCCCGCAATTAATGCGATTAAGGTATCTAAAAAGGCAACGGTTACCGATGCACCTGGAATGGATTGACTTTCTGGCATATAAGATCCATAAACCATAATCGTACCCATGCCTAGGCTAAGTGTAAAAAACGCATGACCCATTGCTGTGAGCAATGATTCACTGCTTAACTTGCTAAAGTCGGCTGAAAACATAAAGGTAAGGCCGCGCATAAATTCGCCATTTTTGTAGGCGTACCAAAGCAGCATTAACAACAGCAAAAAGAGAATCGGCATAAGTATATTGACTGCATTACCAATGCCGCGAGTGACACCTAAGCCGACAATACAAGCCGTAACAGTAATAAACAGAGTATGCCAAATCAGTTGACGAGTAGTGTCTTGCGCAAAAACGCCAAAGCCAGCAGCAACATCGGTAGGTGTTTTGCCCATATAACTTGAAGTGGCGCTTTGGAAAACATATTCCAATGACCAGCCAGCCACAACACTGTAATACATCAATATCATGATGCCTGCGGCAACACCCATAATGCCGATAAATGACCAGCCCTTACTTACACCAGCGCTTTTTGCTTGAGCTAGCATGGCATGCACAGGATTAGCACGACCTTTTCGACCCAGCATCACTTCGGCAATTAAAATAGGAAGGCCAAGAAGCAAGATGCACAGTAAATACATAAGAACAAAAGCCCCGCCGCCATTCTCACCTGCAATATAAGGAAACTTCCAGATATTACCTAAACCGACGGCTGCGCCTGTGGTGGCGAGTATATAAGTCCAGCGGTTAGTCCAAATGGGATGCGAAGATGATTTTGAATCAGACATAAAGGCTCTTTTTTGATGATATATGTTAGTTATCAAGGGCTTGCAGAAGCTCTTGCTGATTATTGGCCGTCGGTATCACTCAAAAAAAACGCGTTTAGCCAATTTGCGAGAAATTTTAGCGACTTATCGCAGGCTTAACTAGCGGGAATATTGCCTTGTGGCGGCTTCTTTACACTTTATTGTGCTAATTGCTTGTGTATAATCGCGCGCTGCTCAATTCTCAGCCTTAGTAGGCTACCTGTATTCGATGGAGTTCCAAGTGACAGATCAACTAAAAACAAAACAACTGCGCAATATCGCAATTATTGCTCACGTTGACCACGGTAAGACCACTTTGGTTGATAAATTGCTAGAGCAATCTGGCACCTTAGATCGTCGCGATCAAGGTACTGAGCGCATAATGGATTCTAACGATCAAGAAAAAGAGCGCGGCATAACCATTACTGCTAAAAACACGGCGATTAATTGGAAAGATCACCATATTAATATCGTAGATACTCCTGGTCACGCCGATTTCGGTGGTGAGGTTGAGCGCGTATTGTCGATGGTAGATTCAGTATTGTTACTCGTAGATGCGGTTGATGGCCCAATGCCTCAAACACGCTTTGTGACTCAAAAAGCATTTGCGCGTGGTTTGAATCCGATTGTTGTTATTAACAAAATTGACCGACCGGGTGCACGTGCCGATTGGGTTATGGATCAAGTGTTTGATTTATTTGATCGCTTAGGTGCAACGGATGAGCAATTAGACTTTCCGGTTATTTACGCCTCGGCGTTAAATGGCATTGCCGGTTTAGAAGAAGACAATATGAGCGACGATATGACGCCGCTCTTGCAGTTGATACTTGATAATGTAAACCCACCACAAGTTGACCCTGAAGGTCCTTTCCAAATGCAAATCAGTGCATTGGATTACTCAAGCTATGTTGGTGTTATAGGTGTGGGCCGTGTGACACGCGGAAAAATTGCACGTAACACGCCAGTCACTGTTATTGATTCAGGAAATAAAACGCGTCCAGGCCGTGTGTTAGAAATCTTAGGCAATATGGGTGTTGAACGCGTACCCGTTGAAGAAGCGACAGCAGGCGATATTGTTTGTATTACGGGCATTGACGCATTAAATATTTCAGATACTTTATGTTCACCAGAAACCGTTGAAGCATTACCGCAGCTAACCGTTGATGAGCCAACCGTATCGATGACGTTCCAAGTAAACGATTCGCCGTTTGCGGGCCTTGAAGGTAAGTATGTCACGAGTCGTAATATTAAAGAGCGTCTTGACCGCGAGCTTTTACATAACGTGGCATTAAAAGTTGAGCCGGGTGAGTCGGCCGATAAATTTATTGTGTCGGGTCGTGGCGAGCTGCATTTGTCAGTATTAATTGAAACCATGCGTCGTGAAGGTTTTGAAATGAGCGTGGGCCGACCAGAAGTAGTTCAGCGTATTGTTGATGGCGAAATTGAAGAGCCCTTTGAAGCAGTTGTTGTAGATTGTGAAGAGCAGCATCAAGGTTCAGTAATGGAAGCCTTAGGTGTGCGTAAAGGCGACCTTAAAAATATGGTTCCCGATGGTAAAGGACGTGTGCGTCTTGACTATATTATTCCTGCGCGTGGCCTAATTGGTTTCCGTTCTGAATTTTTAACCATGACATCGGGTTCAGGTATTCTTACCTCTATTTTTGATCACTACGGCGAAGTGAAGGTAGGCGAAGTGCAGTCGCGTACTAATGGCGTATTAATTAGTAATGTTAAAGGTAAAACATTAGCTTATGCCTTGTTTAATTTACAAGGTCGCGGTCGCTTAATGACAGACGCCAATATGGATGTCTACGAAGGGCAGGTTGTGGGTATTCATAGTCGTGGTAATGACTTAACGGTTAACCCAACTAAAGCTAAGCAGTTAACTAACGTACGTGCCTCGGGTACCGATGAAGCGACGGTTCTTTCGCCGCCTATTCGTTATACCTTAGAACAAGCGTTAGAATTTATTGAAGATGATGAATTAGTAGAAGTAACGCCTGAAAGTATTCGAGTAAGAAAGAAATTTTTACTTGAGCATGAACGCAAGCGCGCAGCGCGCCCTGCAAAGGCTTAGTAATGAAAGCGCTTATACAGCGGGTGCGCTCCGCCAATGTTGTCGTTAATCAGCAATTGATTGGCAGCATTGAACAAGGTTTGTTGGTATTGCTTGCAGTAGAGAGCCACGACAAACCTGAGGCCATTGAGAAAATGGCGCATAAGTTATTAAACTACCGCATGTTTAGTGACGACAATAATAAAATGAATTTAAGCGTCCAAGATATTCAGGGCGAACTCTTAGTTGTTTCACAATTCACCTTAGCGGCAGACACAGACAAAGGTTTAAGGCCTGGCTTTTCTCGTGCGGCTGATCCTGCCATTGCTAATGATTACTATGAGCGATGCGTTGAGCAATTAAAAAAGTCATCGCTAAAAATTGAAACAGGACAGTTTGCTGCCGATATGCAAGTGTCGTTAGTCAATGATGGACCTGTTACTTTTATGCTTGAAGTCTAAATATTTTCAATAACGAGTTACTTGTTTATTTTTTAAAATTCAAACTTTATCTTATCTCGTTCCACGTCACGGCAGCTTATTCCACGCTAATATTTTCTTAATCTAATAGCTGTTGACTGCAGGTAATATATGATGGAAATTCGAAAACTGAAATTTTTGTAAAGTGGTTAAATAGCCTTAAGGCTCGTCGTAAAAAACGTATGTTTTGGCGCGAATCGATAGGCTTTAAATGGGTTGTTTTCACAATGATCACCCTGTGAGTGAGTGAGTGAGTGAGTGAGCGTGCAAGTGCAAGTGTTAGTGAGTTACGTATTTTCTATGGGTCAGGTTATAGGGTTTATTTTATTCAATAACATTCGATGCTGGTT
>Ga0209119_1003481_pt1 | contig 13496 bp, 23 predicted proteins | sample COG_03_FD_184747 | JGI IMG/M metagenome (GOLD analysis project Ga0209119, IMG submission 184747) | Pelagic Microbial community sample from North Sea - COGITO 998_met_03 (SPAdes) (version 2) | ecosystem: Environmental > Aquatic > Marine > Neritic zone/Coastal water | place: Helgoland, sampling... | reverse complement strand
ATACATCGACAATATGCGGAGTATCTTTTTCATTTGGATACTTACCATCATTACAATTTTCAAACTTCTCGGCAAAGTAGTCGAGTGCTTCTTTAGTTCCTTGAAGTTTTACTTCTGTTCTACAAATATTTGCCATATTATTCTTCTATTAGTTCTGGGTAATCTGAATCTTCAAGACATTTATCACGAGCTAATTCGAATTCAACTTCGTCTAAAACTTCTTCTTGTAGGTCTTCATCACCTGATTTCCACTTTTCTACTTGTTCAGGAGTTAATTCTTCGGTTTCTTCCCATCTGTAATCAGTATAGGTAACCATTTTTCTTAATTTAGCCATTTGCTTGAAAATATAATTTTAAAAATTCTTCTGGGTAAAGTGTTACTTTACCTGTATATTTTGAGTTTGAAACTTCACGTGAACTCATTTGTATTCCTTCCTTTATAGCTACTTTTGCTACTTGTTCTCCTAATTCCATCCCTGCGGCACGACCTAAATAGTCGTATAAGCTCATCATTTTCATAAGTCGTTGATGTATCTAAATTTAGTTAAATTTTCTGTTAATAATTCCCAATTTACTTCTTCCTCAAGCATATAGTAATAATCATTCATATTTGCCCTAGGTTTAGCATCTAAACCAGAAGTAGTATACCTAATACCCTCTAAAGCAGCCATTACTGGGTTTGAAGTATCAATTGATTCAATACAATCATATCCCTTATACCACCCAAATTCTTGTGGAACCGCACACCCTAATAAGTGAATTCTATCACGTTGTGAGATTACTTTAGTTTTGTATAAAGCTGAAATTACTGAGAGTCTTCCCAAGGCCTTACCAAGATTGTGGTTAGGATGAGGGACAATATCGTTATAATAAGAAGCACCATATGAAAAAGCTATTTTTTGGTATCCTAAATCTCTATAAGTTTGATAACAAGTCGCGGCCTCATGAATTGTAGTAGCTTGAACTACAGCTACTTTTTCTACTCCTTCAGGTAATTCAATAGAAGCCCATTTACGAGCATTTACTACCGAAGCATTTCTATCTTCCCATACGTCTGGAATGATAAATTCATTTGGTCTTAGTTCCTCAACCCATTTTAATAGACCAGCATCATTATAAGCATGACCTAACTCATGTAATGAGTTGTCTAAAATAATGTAGCGTCCTTTATTACGGGCTTCCAAAAAGTATTCTCGGTATGTCTCATCTTCTTCTAATAAGTGAACTAACGCATAATCATAATCGTTAAAATTTTCACTGTCATAGAGAAGACAACGGGGAACTTCATGACTAATCTTTATTAACATAACTTTTTAATTTGTAATAAATATAATTAAAAGCTGGGACTAATCCAAATCCACTTAAAAGAATTGTAAAAATATTTGGATGCCAATGTTCACCACAAAACCCAAAACTATGTCTTAATACCTCAATCATAATGCTCTCCTGTATTTCCGTTTTGTCCTATAATCTTCATTCTGCGATTTGATTCTTCTTCATCCCATTCTTGCTGTTTAGCATGATTTGAACAAGGAGTAGCTCTTATATCAGTATGTGTGCCATCATGGTGGTTAGTAAAACTAGTAAAAGTTCTAGCATCAGTTTTTCCTTCTACAGCATTTTTAACTAATACTGACATAATTCTACCTGATGTGTCATCTATAATGACCCAACCCTGATTATTTCCAATTTCTAATTTCATTATTTTTTGGTTAATATTATTCCGTATTCTTTTCTCATAGGACAATAAAAAAAGTGTTTTACTGTCCACCCAACGTAAGCTCCTTGGTAAAACCCTCCCATAAAGGTTTCATGTGCTTCCTTACCGAATAGGATTTTTTCTCGGTCTTCCCCGTTTCGATTTTCTATTCGCATATGGTGTTGTATATCTAAATTCCATACAATATTTGTAGTATGATAATAATTCTCCAGGCCAATTACAAAGTTCTTCTTCAAGCTCTGAACGAGTCATATTAAACGTTTTTGTAAACGCATCATATAATGCCTCTAAACGAGCTGTTTCTTCCTTCTCATAATCCTGCATTAAACGCTTATAGCGAGCAAGGTCAACAGCTAATATCTCTAATTGGTCAGAATGGTTATGACGATTAAGGTCAACCTTATCTTTAGCATTATGTAATGCTAGTTGGGCTTGCATGAAATATGACGATTCATTGAAATCACCATTTTCAATTCGTGCTTTTAGAGTCGCGCGTTTACTCAACGGCTTAATTCCGTCCGTATGACTGCGCCACCACATAAAGCGATTGTAATTTAACGGCTGATACCGCGATAAATTGGCATCAACTACATCACGATCGTGTCTCAAAACTTCTTCTCTAATAAAACTAAAAGGCATCCTCTGGGTTTATAAGTGGAATATTTTTATATTTGGGAATATACGAATCCCCATCCTCATCTACAAGTTGTTTTGTAGGGGGTTTTGGGATAAGGTTTGGGGCATTGTTGCGTGCCCACCTTACATAGCTTGGGTCGTTTAATTCAACGTCAGCTAAAGTATAACCTTTGTATTTTCCGTATCTAAAAACCATTAAATCTCAATTTTATCAATTGGCATCTTAAATTTTGTTCCTTGTAAAAACAAGTTATAAGTATAAAATGTAAGATATTTATCTGTGATTTTACCAAGATTCATTCTATCACCTAAAATCTCACCTAACTTACCAATTGAATAAGATTTATCAAGTTTGTCATCACCATATTCAGTTGTAAAACATTTTAATTCATAAAATTCACCATCGAATTTAAACTCGATAGTTTCATTATCTTTTAACTCTTTGATTGTTTTGAAGAAGATTTTCTTTTTTGAATTTGTCATAACCTTTATTTCTTTTTAACACGTGAATATACGAAGGGGCTTTCGCCCCTCCAAATATTTTATGTATTTTCTTTTTAAACTTTTGGATTACCCATTAGAGTTTTAGTAAATATTTTACCATCAATGGCTCTAGAATAGGTTCCATCATCATTCATTGTAATTTCTTTACCTTTTAAAACTTTACGGATAATATCTTCATCTGTAATAATTGGAGCCCCTTTTGCCTTTAAAATATCTAGTAATTTACCTGAGATTTCAGCGTAAAAGCCTGGCATTTGGAGTAGTTTAGCTGAGATATTAACAGCTGCTGATTTAGCAGGTCCTGAACCGTCATGACCCATTCCTACTGATTTATTACCTGCTGTTTTACTTTTAGACATTTTTACAGCATCAAATTCAGGATCGTCATCTAAATCAATTACCATGTAATCAGCATCTCTTTCATCACCCATTACATCTGCGGGAGATTTGTAGTTAGGGTGACCATTTATAGGTGCGTATGCTTTATCAATTAAACCGAATATTTCTTCAGCAAATTCTTCTTTTTCTTCATCTGTAAGGTAAATCCATTTATTTTTTTCAAAACCAGGTTCTTCAAAAAGTCTACCTTCAGCTAAATATTTTCTTAAATCAAAGCTCATTTTTATACTTATTAACTATATCAATAAATATGTTAAGAGGTGTTTGATGTCCCATTTCCTCCAATACTACTTCATAATAAAATTTATTTTCAAGCATTATTTTAGTAATGTAAGGAGGAATAATTTCATCTTCTTTCCCCAATATGACAATTTTACGCTCTTGAAGTTCAGCTTGCTCACCCTCAATTGGATATTCAATAGCAGGCTCAAAACTACGATTGTGGAGAGCAGGATTAAATAGAATAGCTGGGACACCATACTTTTCGGCTAATATATCAGCAACATAACCACCCATACTACTACCAATAATAAGATCAGGTTTTAAATCCTGCATTGTAAAAAACATTTTAATGTTTAAATCAGGATCTTTATAATCCATTTTTGGAGCATGAACTATAAATTCGTTTGCTAAAAAATCAACTTTTGGACCGCCTTGATTACTTTCAAGACCATGTAAATATAAAACCTTTTTCATCTTAATACATTTCGCTTACTAAATGACGACGATCATACTCAGCCATTGATAAGGCATACACATCCCATCCTTCATCCTCGGTAACACAAATTTCTTGCTTACCATCCCAGATGATTGCTAATTTGTCACCTGTTAACTCACACTTGAAAAATCTAACTAATTGTTTCATAACCTTTATTTTAGGCTCTCACCTCATTTACAGGGTAAATATACGAAGGGGCTTTCGCCCCTCCAAATATTTTTATATGTATTTTAAATTAATGTATTATTCTGCTGTAGCAGTTTTAGTAGCACCTTTTGTTAAAGTACCTTGTACTGGGCGTTTATCAGAAACATTTGAGACTACACCTCCTTCTATTGAGTTTTTACCACTAAGAGATAAAATGTCACCTGTTAATGCAGTATAGTCAACTGAAATGCTACCACCTAATGAACCTGCTCCAAATACACCATCATCGAAAGTAATTATTTCATCTGGGATGAATAAAGTACCTGCAATTGTAGGGGCGACAATATCAATTATCCCACCAGATACAGTTACAGCAAATGTTGCTCCAGTTCCATTACCATCTGTAGTATAATCTGTCCCATCAAGTAAATAATCACCATCTACAACCGTACCAGTTGGGAAAACTATGCTTCCACCTTGACCTACTAAATCTACTCCTACCGAAATTACATTAGCTGCAATAACACCAGTATTAGTAGCTGAAGCTGATTGTACATAATCAAATCTTAAAGTAATTAAAGTAGAACTACCAGCATTATAACCATAACTTATTGAAGCAGCACTACCACCACCTTGTTGTCCATTAGCTACAGTAATTACCGGAGAAGAACCCTCTATTGTAACAGGGAAAGTATAAGTAACAAGAAGTTGTGACGTAAAACCAGTAATTGTATCTAGATCATCACCAGCAAATGCTACACTAACTATGGGATTGTTATTAATACCACCAACGTTAACTTGAGCTCTAACAGATTCCATAAGATTTTGGTAATCGTTTTGTTCTCTAAGAAACCTTGATTTTTGTTCCATTAAAGGAAGGTTTTTAACGTCTGGTCTATTTGTAAATGATTGCCAGTTTCCTGGGTCTTGTGCTCCGTACATAATATTAGATAAATTTTATTTTGTTATACATATGAAAAAAATAATAAAATTAATAAGTTATTGTTAAATTATCGTTTTTACTTTTTAATGAATTAATTTTTTCATTTATTTCTTTTAAATTACGAGATTTCCATCTAGAATCTTTAGTTGAACGTCCTATCTCATCGTGTTGAATTTGTAATTCTTTAATTTGGGAATTTTTATATTCTTGATATTTTTTTTCTAAAAATCTTTTATGATCAGGAGAAAGATAAACCCAAGCATCTCTTAATTCTTCCATTTTATTCCAATCAATACCTTCTTCCCACTGTTTATAGATAGCATCTAATTTTTCAATAGGATATTCTTTAGGTGGTTTTGGTTGGTTAAAATCAAATTCTAATTGAGATGATTCTTCTATTTCACCTTCTTCACCAAATAAATCTTCGTGAAGCTCTTCCATATCATCCCCATCTGGGAGTAAATCATCGGCATTAAACTGTTCGTTAAAATCTTGCATTTCTTCTTCAGTCCAGAAACCATCGTCTTCAACTACTACTTTTTCACCATAAATGTTATCTTTGGTTTTAGGACGTAATTTTTCAAAGGCAAAGTTAGCAGCAATAACTAAAGCAATAGCTAAAGGATCAAATACAAATATAATTGTAAGTAAAAGATAGTTAATTATTCTATCCATTGGTATACCTGTTAAACCTGAAAGATACTTAAGTGGACCCAATTCTCCTGCTAAATCCGTCCCAATTTGAACCTCTACTATTTCAGTCTCGTATTCAAATAATTGCTCGTTTAAAGCATCTACTCTAGTATTAATTTCAGTTTGACGTTCAATTGCTTGATCTAATTGTCTTTCTAATGCTTTACGAGTTGAACTGGAGGTTGTTGTTATAATCTCACCAGTTTCTCTGTCTTTATACTGTATAACATTGTTTGCTAAACCAGCTTGCAAATCAGCTACTGCCCCGTTAATGGTGCTTTTTTCCACGTTGTATACCGCTAACTGGTCTCTAACATTATCTCGTTTAGTTTCTACTAAAGCAATTTGGGCATCAATATTGCCAGCTTTATTTGCTGTTTCTTGATAGGCAGCTGATAGAAAGCCGTAAATACCCATTGATGTAATTAATACTAATACTACAGCAGCAACTGAGAGGTAATATTTTAATAAACGAGGAATTGTTTTACGATACTGGTAGAGTAAAGAGGCTATTACTAATTTAGCTACCTCTAAAGAAGTAGCCATAATAATAACTGCTAAAGTAGCACCTGCAAAAAGCTTGCTAAGACCGCTAACTGAGTAGAAAGCGGCCGAAGCAGAGACTGACAGGGCAGAGGTTGCGATTATGAAAGGAAATATCCTTTCTTGTATTTTTTTCCACATAGGGGTTTATTTTCTAAAGCCCTTATGATTATCTATGCGGTCTAAGATTTTATTTAATTCTTCTGCTTTAATAAAGCCAGCCATAGATGCGTTCTTAAGGGCACTAACTAATTGTAGTATTACGAATGGTATGATAACTACTTCACTAAGCCAAGCTGTACCCTTAAATCCTCTTTCTACCATTAAAATTACGGTTAAAAAGGCTACCCAAGTTACAGCACGTTTTAATACACGAACTGCTTTACGGGTTTGGAATCCTTCACGTTTCATACCTAAGATGATTCCAAAGAAACCATCTATGAATATTACTGCGATTAACGCTAGATATTGTTCGGCATTGCCCATTGTAAGCTCTAAAAAATAAGAGCATAAAAAAGATACAGTCACTATAGGTACGGCTAAAAAAGTTAATGTTGTTGATTTCATATTGTGTCGTAATCGATGTATGTTATAGTAACTTCTTTACCTTTTTCTAATGCTTCAGCAATAGGAGGATAAATACGTTTATAAGCTGTAGTTGAAGCTCCTATAAATCCATCTTTTTTAGTTAAATTTTCATTTTGAGAACTTCCTACTAATAAACAACCTGCTGTATGTTCGTCTGTATTACCTGTATGAATTAGAATATACTCAAATCCAGGAACATCTCTTACCCATAACATTCCTTTATGAAAGTCACCATATTTAGCTTCATATCTACTATGAAAGCCTCCTACTGTGCGTAATGTAATTTTGTAAGTACCTGATGGGATTCTAGTTTCAGACATTACTTTTTCATCACGATACTCATCTTCTAAAGTATAAGCTAGGAATTTTCTACCATCAGTAATATCAAATAAAATACCATTGGTAGAATCTTTTTGGGAACTAATACGTAAAACTTCTAATTTCATATTAATAAATATTTAGTATTGGGCTTCTCGTTTAACTACTTCTATTGCTTTTTCCATTTTTTGTAAATCAACAGGACATAATAAATCTAATCCTGCTTTTGCTTTAAATTTAATATAAGACTCACCTTCAGAAAAGATTAAAATTGTAGGTGCCATTCGTACTTTATATTCAGCTTTAATTTTAGGACTTTTTGCTAAATCACATCTATAATATGTTATTCCTTTTAATTCTTCCCATTCTTTAAAAGCGTTATCTTTATTAAATTCAACCCAAAATTCTACTATAATTATTTTACCATTATCATCATCAAATGGGTTTCCTTTTATTTTTTCTTCAAAATTATTATCATTAATAAATTCTTGAGCTATCATAGGTAAAGACAGCAAAAATAAACTTATAATTAGAATTAACTTTTTCATTATTATCTTTGTTGTAATTCGTATAATCTTTCGTCTATCTTTTCTAATTGTTCTTTGATTTCTTCTACAGATTCTTCTGTATCCATGATAGTTTCACGAATAAGTTCATCTTTTAAATCATATTCTATTCGTTGTATTTCAGCTTCGGGAAGTTCTTTTGCCCTTTGAATATCAGCCTGTAAGCTAAACCACATACCAACTACAGTAACTATAAAGAAAAATAATATTCCTATAGTTTTTAAGTCTAAGGTAACTTTAGTATCCTCTCCTATTTGTTTAGCCATTTTATCTAAAAGTGTAATTTAATCCAAAAGTAGATTGAAATAATCTACTATCCCACATTTTCATATACTCCCCTTCGGCAAATATTCCAATATTTTTTCCAACTTTCCAACCAAAGGAAATACCTGCTGAGAAGTCACTCCATTGTTCAAATTGCGAATCAGGTTTTAAACCCCCTGCTCCCCAATTATTTCTATTTAAATAAGAAAATTCTTCAGATCCTGCGATATACTTATGTGCTGGGAGTATGTAATTTCCAAAAGTATGTAACCAAAATTTATCCTTATAATGGTAAAAATCAAATCCTATAATTGGGGCTACTTCTACAAATGGGTCTAAGGCATCCCACCTTACTCTATTATAATCAGTAATAAGGCCAGGAAATATTTCTTCCCTAAATTCTAAATCTGTGTTTGCTACTATGGTTCCATCTTCAGTACACCAAAACCAATCTTGAGTTGTTACTGAGTCTCCAGTATTTGGATCCATATGGGTTTGAGTCCATAAAACATCTTTAAATCCATACTGGTATCCTAAAGTATACCATGGATTAGTATAGTAAGCTACTCCATTTATATCTAAGGCCATTTCATTTAACCAGATTTCAAAAGGATTATACCCATATGCTCTGTCATGTCCCCTAACCACGGCACCACCTGATAAAGAGAATTTATTACCAATAGGTAACCTTGCTCTTAATTCTGCTGATTTGTAGTTTAGATTTATTTTGCCTACGTTTCGAGTTTCTAATTTAGCTATATGATATCTACCTGTATGTTTTGTAAATACTCTATGATTGTTAAATAATCTACCATTCCAACGTTCCTTTTCTAAATGGAATTGGTATTCTAATCCTTTTACTGCTGAAGTAGGAGCTGCGTATACTAATTGACTTTCGTTACCATCATAAAAGTTTTTAGGTTTTCTTTCATAATCAAATCTTGCTAATTTTCTAATTCCTATACTGTATGTGTAATCAAATAGGAATACATCTGTAGCATCTTCTACTCGAGGAATTGAGTAAATACTACCATCATCATTAGTTCTTAAAATATATGTTGGTTCTGCAGCTTCTACGGAATTTGAAATATCTCCTGTAGCATACATAGTACCATACTTTAAGAAATCTTTATAAATTGCCTTAAATATTGGATATTGTTTTGGAGGACGTTCTATCCAAACTGTGTCTTGTGCTTGTATATTACCTACTAGTATTAATAGGAATATACTAATTAATATTTTTTTCATTATTTTTTAGCAAATTTTTCTAAACCAGCTATACCGAAGCTACCTAAAGTAACAAGTACGAATGAGTTAAATATTGAATCACTTATGATTAATTCATTACCCATAACACCAGTAATGATATCAACAGTAGCAAATATTACCATTATAGCAAATGAGAAAAACCCAATGATAGTTTTTTCATTATAGCTATTTTCATCTTTAAATATATCTTTAAAAGCCATCCAGTTATTTTTTATTTTATTTAACATAATAGAACAGTTTTAATTGAAACGTTTTGTTTATAAATATAAAAAAAGAGCACTAATGCGCTCTTAATTTATAATAAAAAGTGTTTTTTTTATTTTTTTACTAATTTAGATACCCATGCTTTTACGATATCCCAATTACGTGTAGCAAATACACCAAAGGCAAATCCTGCATATATCTTATAACCAAATGTCCATAGAATAAGACCAGCAATTAAGCCTAATACACCTTCAACACCATTAGCTACGATCCAATCCTTAACAATTGTAAAGATTTTTTTAATAAAGTCTAATACTTTTTTCATAATTAAATGTTTTAAAATTACGTTAATAAATATTATTAACCATCACAAGATAAACAATCTTCAGTAGTACGAGAACCTAAATCCCCTTTAATCACGGAATCTGTGCGAAGATAATATAAGGTTTTAATACCTAATTTCCAAGCTTCCATATGAACCTGATTAATCCATTTAGGTGAATCAGTAGGGTCAAATGCTAAGTTTAACGATTGAGTTTGGTCAATATATTTTTGACGAGTAGCTGCTTGTTGAACTAGAGCTAATTGATTAATTTCTGGAAATGTCATGAATACTTCCTTTTCGTCTTCACTTAAAATATCATGAGATAAACCCATTACTGAACCATTATCACCCATAATTTGATCCCAAACACGAGTTGTATTATGTCCTTTTTCAATTAGTAATTTCTCTAATTCAGGATTTTTTACAATAAATGTTCCTTTAGCACCATTAAACACATAAATGTTTGCTGGTTGAGGTTCAATACCTGCTGAACAGCTATTAATACGAGAATTTGATACTGTAGGGGCAATCGCTAGCAAGTGAGTATTTCTCATACCTGTACCTTTACACCAAGTAGGTTCTCCATATTCTAAAGCCATTTGACGTGAAGCTGCTTCTGCTTTTGTTCTAATATCACTAAAAATAGTGTGTGTCCAAGCTGTAGCACCAATTGAATTAAATGCTATATTTTTCTGTTGTAAGAAAGTATGCCAACCCATTACACCTAAACCTAATGCTCTACCTTTTTTAGCTGAGCGATGGGTTCTAATCATTGAATCCTTACCATTAGTTTTCTGGATGAATTCTTCCATTACACCATCTAAAAAGTAAGTAGCAATCTCAACTACATCTGTATTTTTCCATTCATCATACTTAGCTAAGTTAAGTGAAGATAAACAACAGATAAATGAATGTTCCTCATCTGTATGGAGTGTAATTTCAGTACAAATATTAGTCATAGAGACATCTAGATTATTCATACGATAAGCTAAAGGATTGTCTTTGTTGACATTGTCCTTAAACATTATGTAGGGTTCTCCGGTTTCTACGCGGGATTTAAGTATTTCAAGCCATAACGACATTGCCTCACTATCTCTATCTTGTAGGCGCTTCATAAACGCATCATCTACAACGACTGCTTGGTGTAGGTTTAGACATTGTCTATTAGGATCACCTTTAGGTCTACGAATTTGTAAAAATTCTTTAACATCAATATGATTAATATCTAAATTAACTGAGGCTGCTCCTCTTCTTACACTACCTTGATTAGTAGCAATAATAGTAGAATCATAAATTTTAGCCCAAGGAACTATTCCTTCACTTTTACCATTTCCTGTTATACTTTCTCCTCTTCCTCTAATTCTGCTAAGGGAAATTCCCACGCCTCCCCCATAACTAGTAAGGCGCATAAGTTCTGCGTTAGTGAGACCGATACCACGTACCGAATCCGGAGTATCAACACCGAAACAACTAATAGGCAAGCCCCGATCAGTACCGGTATTGCTGAGAACAGGGCTAGCGAGACCAATCCATCCATTCCAAATATATTTAAAGAATTTATTTGCTAAGTCTGGTCTGTTTAATCTGTCAGCTACAGCATTAGCGACGCGTCTATACGCTTTACGGGGTGTTTCCCCAGGCATTAAATACCCTTTTGAAATTGTAGACAAAGCTACATCATCAAAAAACTCAGGGTAATCTTTACCTCTTTCCCATTGGGAGTAATCTGCTATAATATTGTTATCCATAATTAAAATATACTTTCATCCCATTCCATGTGACCTTTGGAATAATTTGTTACTCTATTTGCGAAGAAATCTGTATGTTGTTTACCACCTGAAAGGGCACCAAACCAGCTCATTCTTTCTACAGCAGTCATATCAACTCCTTCAATAATTGCTTTATAGCCTAAATCACCTAGTTTTACGTTAACTCTATTTTTAATAAAGTTCTCTAAATCATATTGAGAGCACCCTTCTAGATCACCTAACTCATAACACTTTCTAATAAAATCTAATTCAAGTTTTAGTGAAAGCAAAGCTGCTTCGTTTATTGCTGCTTCAAGCTCTGGTGTTTTGATTTGAGGATTTTCATCGACAAGTGTTCTAAATAACCAACATCCAGCTTCTGAATGGAGGGATTCATCTCTAATAGACCATTCAACAATTTGACCCACTCCCTTAAGCTTGTTTCGCATCTTAAAAGATAAGAGGATGGCGAAGGAAGAGAATAAATTAACTCCCTCGGTAAATGCTGAGAATACAGCGAGTGATTTAGCAATTTCGTGGAGATTTTTTTCGCCATTAAAACTATCCCTAACAGCAGTAAGATTTTCAATTTTAGCCATCGTAGCTTCATCTTCCATAAACTCATCGAAATTTTCAAGTCCAAGTGTTTCATTTAATAGTGAATATGCTTCAGCGTGTATTGTTTCAAATGCGCCAAAAGTTGTAGCCATCATTATAACTTCTGGTTTACGAAACCATTTTGTTACTAATCCTGACCAATAATCGTTTACAACTGTTTCTGTTTGAGCAAATCCTTTAAGGATAGACCCAATAATATTTTTTTCTGTTTCATTTAAATTTGAGCTCCAATCTGTAATGTCGCTCATCATAGGGACTTCTGTATGAAGCCAGTGTGCTTGTTGTTGTTTTAACCAATAATCAGCTGCTTCTTGATATTCGAATGGTTTGTAAACGATGCGTTCCTGCAAAAGGTCTTTTTTTGCCATTGTAGTTTGTTAATTAAAAATTAGGAATTAAGAAAGTTGCGCAACTGATTTTTTTCAGTTAAACTGAAATTGTCTTGTATTCTAGAACTTTCATTTGTGTTAGATTCAGGTGTCCCGGCAAGTTCTTCAAACTCTAAATCACTTATAATCTTATATTCACCAATGGCGATATTGATAGCAGCATTATAAGTAAGTCCGTCCATTCCGTATCTATTCTTCATTATATGGAGTTTTCCAACTCCCGTTTGTTTATCTTTTGCACGACGACTGATAGAAGCCGCAAAATCTGTTATCATCATTTTGTCATAAGAGCCCGCCGCTTTATGTCCTTCAATCACTTCGTCTAAAGCTCCTTGTCTGTTGACTTGAGAAGCCGACCAAATTGGGATATTAAGCTCGCGGGCTAATCCTTTCGTGCTTATATAAATATCATCAATTTCTTCCTTACGCTCCTTACTTGTTTTCTTTGATCGAAGTAAGTCAACATAATCAATAACTACTAAATCAATTTTAGTGCCTAAATCCTCACATTTCTGGATGTGTGACTCGATAGTTGACATAGATGCCTTATTTGGTGGGAATTCTTTAATGATAAGGTTGCCAGGTAACTTAGTCATTACGTCTTCAACTTTATCTTTATGCATCATAATTTCATTAGCTGGGATGCCTGTAAAATGAGCATCAAATCTTCTACCTACATAATCTTCACCTAATTCTAATGTATAATAAACAACATTAAAACCCATTTTTACAGCATGACCTGCTAATGCTACTAATGACCAAGATTTACCAGCACCGGGTCCACCAAATATTAAACCGAAATCACCATTACCTAAACCACCTTGTAAAATTTCATTAAATTCTCTCCAAGGTGTTGGAATAGTAACCCTTTGTTCTTCACGATAACGAGTTTCTATATCCTTAA
>Ga0209119_1003476_pt1 | contig 13512 bp, 13 predicted proteins | sample COG_03_FD_184747 | JGI IMG/M metagenome (GOLD analysis project Ga0209119, IMG submission 184747) | Pelagic Microbial community sample from North Sea - COGITO 998_met_03 (SPAdes) (version 2) | ecosystem: Environmental > Aquatic > Marine > Neritic zone/Coastal water | place: Helgoland, sampling... | reverse complement strand
ATGTGATCTATTTGAGGTAAGTGCAAATGGTGCCGACCTTACCTTTACATGGGAAACTCGAAATGGATACGATTTGACTATCTCAGCAGGAGGTTCAGATATTCATTCAGAAACTTCAAACAGTATTGTTGATGATGGTTCAGTTACTTTGCAGTCAGACGAGACAGAGTTTGAACTTACGGTAAACCGAGGTTCTCGAAATGATACCTGTTCAGTTGATTTTGATGGCCCAACACCACAAGTATTGGGTGAGCAGGTGAGTATTGTTCCAGCTGGAGCACCTGATGCAGGTGCTGGTGGAACATCTCCAATTGCTTTGGTTTACCCAGTAAATCCTGCAGCATTTGTAGGACGAAAGCTAGTACTGTAATGCACAGAGTAAGTACAGAAAAATACTTTAAAAATCAGGTTATTCGTCGCTATTCCAAAATAGCGGCGTTTGCCGTTTTTGGACTTGCTGTAGGGATAGTGTTAATGCTAGTTGCACAAAAGTTCACAGCACCACAGGTTGTCGTTATTCAGGAGCATGAAATTTCTCAGGAATCAGCAGGAAAGTTCTTGATAGCATCGGAACCAGTAAGACTACGTATTCCCTCTATCGGGGTTGATGCCGTATTTGAGGACCCCTTGGGTGTAGATGCTAATTATGAAATTGAAGTACCTGAGTCGTATGAGACTGTCGGGTGGTATAAGTATGGGCCTTCTCCAGGTGAGATTGGTCCTGCAGTAGTCCTCGGTCATGTTGATTCTTATCAAGGCCCAGCAGTTCTGTATGCCCTTGGGCAGGTGGAAGTAGGGGAAACTATTGAGATAGACAGGGAAGATGGTTCTACGGCTGTATTTGCTGTTGAGTCGCTTGAAAAGCATGAACAAACTGGTTTTCCAACCGCAAAGGTCTATAGCGACCTAGATTATCCAGGACTTCGCCTTATTACCTGTACAGGTACTTATGATAAGGGAATTCAACGCTATAGCCACAACTTAATCGTCTTTGCGCGATTACTTGAGGAGGGTAGTGAAGAAATAAACTAATGTACTGGACAATAGACCTCTAAACGTTGTATTTTGAGGGTTTATTGCATTCCACTGACTGCGGATGTGTTACCATTAAAGTGAATTAAGTACCAAATATTGCTATTAACTAGTTTTTGTGGTATAGTATTTATCATAAATTATGAAAAGACACCTAAAAGATTATTTCATCCCACATGAAGGGAATGACTACAGTCCACATAGTCTACAAAAGGCTGCAATGACTGGAATGGTTTTGTTGGTTTTACTTTCATTTACAATGGCTAATGTTCAGTCATTTTTATGGATTGCGTCTGATTGGATGGTTTCTACCATCTTACCAGCAGTGATAGTTGACCTTACAAATGACGAACGTACTGATGACGCATTAGGTCAGCTCACACGAAATAGTGCTCTTGATACCGCTGCGCAACTCAAAGCACAACATATGGCAGAAAGAGAGTATTTTGCGCACTTTAGTCCAAATGGTGTTTCACCATGGCATTGGTTTGCTCAGGCTGATTATAACTTCGTGCATGCTGGTGAAAACCTTGCTATTCACTTTACTGATACTGGTGAGCTTGTTGACGCGTGGATGGATTCACCTACACACCGTGCAAACATCATGAACGGAAACTACACTGAGATTGGTATAGGAACAGCTGAAGGTGAGTTTGAGGGATATAAGACAGTGTACGTAGTACAAATGTTTGGTACACCGGCAGCTCCAGTAGTTGCAGGTTCTGGTATAAGTATCGCACAAGCTGCTGAAGAACCTGTTGTTGAAGAACCTGTTGTGGTTACTGCAGTATCTGAAGTTTCTGAGGGTGCTCAAGCGCCAGAGACTACAGAAGTTGTAGAAACATCTGAAAATACTGAAGTACTTGCTGAGGCTGTTGATATTACAGAGGATGTTGTAATCATTGAGGCTGAACCAGTACCAGTAACTGTTACTGAGTTTGCCCAAGAGACTGAAGTTGTTGAAGAAGAAATAGCTATGGCACCATCATCAAGCTTCGTATCGACCTCAACTGGCGGAATTCCGGCATCGATTGATCCAACCCAGACGCAGATTGCTACTGATATGTCTGCACCATATTTTTACAAGGTACTCACACAGCCACATATCACACTACAGGTGATGTACGCTGCTATTGGATTGCTTGTGCTTGTGTCACTCATCTTTTCAATCTTCATTGAGATACGTACACAACAACCAGTACAAATAGCATATAGTTTTGCGTTACTGCTCCTTATGTTTGGACTGTTCCAGTTACATGAATTACTTAGTGCAGGAGCGTTGATTGTATAGACATGATTTTAAAATAAGACCGAGGGCCTTTCAAGGCTTTCGGTCTTATTTTAGTATATAAGGTATACTGACAGTATTGTATGGAAACAGAAATGACCGTTAAAGAAGTTGCGCGCCCTTTGGGAGTGTCGCCACAAGACACTGCAAAGCTTCCTTTGTATGCCTCACGTCCTGCGGCAGGTTTTCCCGCGCCTGGTGATGATCAAGTGGAACGGGTGCTGGATATAAACGATTTGGTTGTACAAAATCCATCCTCTACTTTTTTTGTGCGTGTTGAAGGAGACTCTATGGTGGGTGCAGGTATATTTTCTGGAGATGTGCTTGTTATTGACCGATCCAAGGATGTGAAAGAAGGAGTTATTGTGGTTGCGGCAATAAACGGTGAGATGGTGGTTAAGAGATTGGAGCAGACCCACGAAGGTATGGTACTTGTGTCAGAAAATGAAGCATACGCACCAATTATCGTTAGTGAAGATGAGGATTGTACAGTGTGGGGAGTAGTTGTAGGTAGTGTAAGAACATTTGTATGAAGACACTCTTAAAAAGTCCCCCGGACTATTTAAGGGGAGTCGTTGTAGGTAGTGTAAGAGTATTCTAATATAAATAATTAGCCAGATATGAAAGATATAGTTCCTGAGTGTTTTTATAGAGTGAGTACCAAAGCATTGGTGCTAAATGATTCTCGTGATAAATTCATGATTGTGCAGGAAAGTGATGGCCGTTGGGAGTTGCCAGGAGGAGGTCTTGATTGGGGGTCGTCCCCACAAGAAAATGTCCAGCGAGAAATTATGGAAGAGATGGGTCTAGATACTTTGTCAGTAGCGGCACTCCCGACATATTTCCTGACATTTGAACATATAAGAACAGGATCTTGGATGCTAAATGTATTGTACGAAACCACACTTAAGAGCTTAGACTTTGTTTCTTCACGAGAATGTATGGCGTTACGTTTTGTAGATAAGGATGACGTAGAAGGCCTTGAGTTGCATACTAATGTTGCAAAATTATTGGAAATGTTCGATAAAAATCTACATCTGAAAGAATAGTCTGTTTGAAACGTCATAATAGATATGCAAATATTTTCTAAATTTATCCTGCTCATCGTTATTATGATGACCTTTGGTCTAACTGATGCACAGGCACGTACATATCAACCAGAGGTAGCTGGTTGGGTTCCTTGGTGGTCTGCTGAGAAGGGGATAGAAGACGCTGAAGACCATCTGAGTGATATTGATATACTGTACCCATTTGTATTTGAAGTCTCCTCAGACGGTGAACTTATTGATAAAGGCGACATAGAGAGTCGAGATTGGCAGAATTTATTTAAAAAAGCCCGACGGAAGGATATTGAAATTATTCCTACAGTGATGTGGTTTGATGGTGATGAAATCCATGAGGTGTTAAGTGATAAGAAGAAACGAAAAGCACATATCGAAGAGATTGTAGACATGGTTGATGATGGTCGATTTGACGGAGTGAACATCGATTATGAAGATAAAAACGCTGAAACAATTGATTATTTTTCAGATTTTCTAGAAGAGCTTGAGGATGAACTTGGTCGTGATGATCTTACTTGTACTATTGAGGCCCGAACACCACCTGCGTCACGTTGGAAAGAGATTCCTTCCGTTATTACCTGGGCTAATGACTATAAGGCAATGAATACGCATTGTGATTGGGTAGAGATTATGGCGTATGATCAGCAACGTGCTGATTTAAAACTAAACGATGAACGGCGTGGAGTGCCATATATGCCTGTAGCTGATGTTGACTGGGTGGATAAAGTACTCGACTATGCACTTGAGGATATTGATGAGGATAAGATCCTTTTAGGAATTCCAACATACGGCCGAGCTTGGGATATTACGGTTGCTCCTGATTGGTACAGAGACTACAAGTCTGTTGAGGCGATTAACCACGTTAGTGCGGTAAAAGTAGCTAAAAAGTATGATGTAGAGATTGGAAGAACTGAGGGTGGCGAGGCCGTGATTAGCTATTTTCCAGAGGATTCTATTTATAAAGTATTTAATGCCCTTGATGCACCAAAGGGTACATCTAAAGGATTTGAAGCTGCTGCAAAAGCACTTATGGTAGCGAACTACACAGGCTTAGAGATTCCTGTACGATTCATTACGTGGAGTGATGCAGAAGCTATTGAAGATAAGCTCGATTTAGCAAAGAAGTATGACCTACGCGGTGTAGCGGTCTTTAAGTTTGACGGAGAGGAGGATGAAGACATGTGGGACTTGTTTTAAGCATATAACGAAAGTCTCAGAGTCAGCAACTCTAAGAGATTGTTTTGATAATGTTACATAAGATATCAACACCACAGGAGTCGTCCGACGACTCCTGTGGTGTGTAGTTTCTAGTATGAGGGTATATACTTGTAGGTAATGAGTATGATTGGGTTGATGGATTGTAATAATTTCTTTGTATCGTGTGAGCGACTTTTTCGACCTGACTTGGAAAAGGTTCCTGTTGCGGTACTTTCTTCTAATGATGGTTGTATGGTGGCACGTTCGCAGGAGGTAAAGGATTTAGGTATTACTATGGGGGTGCCACTTTTTCAAGTGAAGGATATCTGTGAGAAAGAGAAGATTACGTTATTTTCAGGTAATATTACCCTCTACAGAGATATTTCTTCTCGAGTAATGCAAGTCCTGGCTCAAGAAGTAGGGAAGTGTGAGATTTATTCAATTGATGAGGCGTTTTTTACCCTGCCTGACGATGTGAGCGAAGAAGATGTACATAAAATACGTGCTGTTGTGATGAAGAATGTTGGTATTCCTGTATCTATTGGGGTTGCAAAGACTAAAACATTGGCAAAACAAGCTAGTTCTGTAGGTAAAAAGGGTAGTGGGGTATGTATTTTAACCCAGATAGACTGGGAAAAACGTGCAAAAACAGTCAAGTGCGGTGAAATATGGGGTCTAGGAAGACAAACAACCACCAAACTAAGTGAACAGGGTATTAAGACAGTCGCAGAGTATATGGCACTTAGCCGAGGACTCGTGTCTCAATTATATGGTGTTTCAGGTGAACGTATTTATGATGAGCTGCACGGTGTGTCAGTAGCAAGAGTCGACAGGAATAGTGATGCGGCACGCAAGAGTATCGCCAGTACCCGGTCATTTGCAAAGACAACTAAGAATCTTATTGATTTAGAAAGTGCCGTTGCAGGACATGTGACTCATTGTGCAGAGAAGTTGCGTCAACGTGGTGTAGTGACTTCTAAACTATTGGTGCAGATACAAACTGATCGGTATGGAGACTTTTTCATGCAGGGTGAGAGTGTTGAAATTGTATTAGAGAAGCCGACTGCTGAAACAGCGGTGTTACTTAAAGAAGCACTGAAGCGAGTGCGAAGTATGTATAGAGATGATGTCCCATACAAAAAAACAGGCGTTACCTTATCAGCAATCATTCCTGAGGCGTATGTCACTACAAACCTTTTTGAGCAAGAAGAGGTAAAAAAGGAAGGTGGTCTGGATGCAGTGATTGACGACATGAATGCGCGCTTTGGAAAGGGTTCATTGCAAAGTGCAGCTATCCTTGACAACAAAGGTAAAAGTAATGCCCAGTTGCGTTCAGCGTCATATACGACACAGTGGAAAGATATCCCCATAGTTGCAGTAAAGTAGTCTGTCTGAGACATAAGGACATTCATTTGGTATGACTTTAATACAGTCTCCACAGCCCGAGTCTTTTTAACTAAAACCATATCCCCGCAACAAGCTATCCCACTTGGACAAAGGACAGGTTATCAACACCACTTTAAGGACGGTTTGTCCAATGGCTTGTATACTATAAATAACGGAAGAAAGACTTTAGTGTCGATATGGTTTAAGGCTAAACCTTTTATAGAACGATTCGATACTTCTCCACAGTCAATCTTCCGAGTGTGATGGGAATTTTTTATAATGAATTATTCCCAAAGAAGTTATTTAGAAGTATAAATACAAAAAGAACATGTTCGTATTAACAAACAATGTTTCTGCGGCTCAGAAAGCGATCGCGACGCTCCTGGCTACAGCTCTTGTTATGTGGTCTATTGGCTACTATGCAACAGCAGAGGCAGCAAACGTTACATCATTCAGTGACGTAATCAGTGATTCTGCGCCAGGTGCGTCAGCTGATCACTTGATTACATTCACAGCACCAACTGCTATGGCTATTGGTGAAACATTTACCATTACAATAGATGCTGACTTCGATATGACGTCAATCGTAATCGGTGATGTTGACTTAGACATCGCAGGAGACCAAACTCTAGCAGGTTCAGCAGCAGCTGGTACTTGGGGAGTTTCAGGTTTTGGAACTAATGTCCTTACTTTCGAAACACCAACAGACGCAGGTACATCTGGAGGAGCTACCTTTATCGTTGATATTGGTACAGCTGCAACAGGAGGAACAAATCAGATTGTCAATCCAACTGCACCGACCTTGGGAAACCAGTCGTACTTGATTGACATCGCGGGGACTATGACCGACGTCGGTCACACACGTGTCGTAATCTTGGACACAGTCCTTGTAACCGCACAAGTAGACGTACAGTTTGAATTTACAGTTTACGGAAATGGAACAGCTACTGATGTAAATGGTGATACAACAAATATCATTACTTCATCAACAACAATTCCGTTTGGAACACTTGTTGCAGATACACCAAAGATTGGTTCACAAGATCTTACTGTGGTAACAAATGCAATTAATGGGTTTGTGGTCACCGTAGAAACTGATGGAGAATTCCAATCTTCAACAGGAGCTGAAATCGACGGCTTTAATCTAAACAGTGATACTAACACTCCTGAAACATGGGCAGCACCTGTAACTAACATTGCAGATGAGACTACATGGGGACACTGGGGTATTACAACTGAAGATAATGATGTTGCTGATGCAATGAGAACTGGAGATGAAGTAGCTGCAACTGAATGGTTCTCAGCAACTTCTTCTCCTCGAGAAATCTTTGCACACGATGGACCATCTGATGGGTCAACTCCCAACATTGGTTCAACAACAGTGGGGTTCCAGGTGGAAATCAGCGCGCTTCAAGAAGCGGGAGATGACTACACAACAACACTTACATACATTGCAACTCCTACTTTCTAGTTAGAAACTTTAGAACATGTTTACAATCGCGTAGCATGTAGGGCAATGTAAATGAAAAACTCCCCATTAAGGGGAGTTTTTCATTTGCATACGTTATATTTGTGAGTTATGTACATAAGTTTAAGGGGAATATATGTAAGTAAATGTTAAAATAGATTCATTATTTAATGAATGTTTATATGGTATTACCTTCCTATCGCAATTTAGTGTTGCCTCTGTTTTTCTCCCTGCTATTCTTTAGCCTCTTTACTACCGCTGTTTTTGCACAAGGGGCAGGTATCGGCATAAAGCCAGCAACCATCGAGGATGGTGCTGAGCCTGGGGAAAGAATGGAATACACTGTTGATGTTACTAACCTTAGTAATGTCGAACAGACGTACTATGTATTTACGCGTGACATTGTAGGTGTTGAGGCTGGAGGAGTGCCTGTCTTTGCTGAAGATAATGCAGAAAAAACTGGCTATGAACTTTCAGAATGGGTAACACTTAATGTTAGTGAAATAACTGTTGGAGGAGGGGAGGAACACCCTGTTAACGTGGTGATTGATATACCAGACTTCGCGACTCCTGGTAGTCACTTTGGAGGAGTCTTTATTTCTATGACCCCACCGAAGTTGCGCTCAACAGGAGCATCAATTGGGTATCAGGTTGCAAACATTATAAGTATTCGTGTAGCGGGAGATGCAGTTGCAAATGCACAAATACGGCAATTCTCAACAGGGAATTTCATCTATGGTGAATCGAAAGTTGATTTTCAAGCTCGAGTTGAAAACAAGGGTACTATACTCGTGCGACCTATTGGACCACTGGAGGTACATAACATGTTTGGAAAGCGTGTTGCACTGATGACTTTCAATGAGTCACGAGCTGGTATTTTCCCAGGGACGGAACGTGAGTTTGAAGTAGTGTGGGAAGATGAAGGGCCTGGGTTTGGTCGGTACCAAGCGATGCTCTCGATGGTGTACGGTGACAAAGGGCGACAAGCAACTATCTCTAGTACGGTTTCATTTTGGATACTTCCAATGAATATTATCCTTCCAGCGCTTGGAGTGCTCGCATTCTTGTTACTTAGTGCATATATTGCGGTGAAGTTGTACATTCGAAGTAAGCTTCGTGTGGTTGCTGGCGGTTCACGTCGAATTGTACGAAGCAGACGAAGAAGTGGAGGTATGTCAGCGTTACTTTTGGTAACAGTCGTCATGCTTGCAATAACAGCACTATTCTTAATCATCCTCCTTGCCCTCTTTGCCTAATGGGGTGATGGTATACTGAAACTATGCAGAACACTACATATCACAGTTTGTTGCGAATATCAGCACTTACGTTTGCGGTGATGCTTTTGTTTGACAGTGGACTACTTTCTCCTGTTACGGGGCAGATATCCCAGAATACTCAAATATACCTCGCTTCAGCTATTGGTATGCAGGCAAGTGTGGTTCCTACAGAACTTAACCAAATTACTGCAGAACTGACACAGCGAGATAGGCTTCTTACACAGCGTGAGAATGATATAGCTGCACGGGAAATTGCTGTTGATTTAGATAAAAAGGGAGCTCCCACAGCTGATTTTTCAAGCTATATTATGAGTATCCTCCTTTTTGTAATCTTAGTACTTATTGTTCTTAACTACGCCTTAGACTATGTGCGCTACCGTGAGCGAGTAACTGTATTCACCCATGAAAAAGTGGCATAAAACAACACTCGTCATACTTGGGGCTGTTGTTTTCTCAACAGTTGCTATCCAGGCGAGTGATGTGCTTCGAAATATCGATGGTAACTTGGCAGGAATGGCAATTGAAAGTCAGGACCCATGTGGAGCTGGAGCGGTGTTGGTAAACTTAGGTTCAGGTGCTCTTTGTGTGGATCAGTATGAAGCCTCAACTGGGGAGTTATGCCCTGTGTCTTCGCCAGCTACACAAGTCCAAACACAAGAGAATATGAATGAAATTGAGTGTGCTGCTGTATCGGAACAAAAAATGCAGCCATGGAGGTATGTTTCCCTCGCGCAAGCACAACAATTATGTGCTCGAACTGGAAAGAGATTGCCAAACAATGATGAATGGTATGCACTGGCTAGTTCTATAACTGATCAGTCAGGTTGTATTGTTGCGGGTAATGGCCCTGATGCCACAGGTAGTGAACTATGTGTGACTCCGGCTGGTGTATATGACATGATTGGCAACCTGTGGGAATGGATTGATGGTGAAGTATACGATGGTCACTATAATGAACGACCATTGCCAGAGTCGGGGTATGTACAGGTGGTTGACTCTGACGGGGTTATCGTTGAAACATCTAGTGCCGGAAGTGATGAATACGGGGATGATTATGCAACAACGAACTTAAGTGGAGTACGAGGTATCCTTCGCGGCGGTTTTTACGGTAGTGGAGACGATGCAGGTCTCTATGCACAAAACATCTCTGTACCACTAGACTCCAAAACACCAGGAGTTGGTTTCCGTTGTGTTAAGAGTATATAAGAACCATCAAGTCTTGCCCATAGGCAAGACCTGTGGGAACTGGTTTCTGATATACTAGTATAGATATGAGTATGCGAAAAGAACCTTTTGTTCCAGGAGAATTTTATCATTGTTACAATAGGGGAGTTGATAAACGTACGACTTTTGAAACTGCTGGAGATTTTGAGTATTTTTTAAAAATTTTGGAACTTTTCAATGACCGTGATACATCAGAAAGTGTGAGAGAAAGACAGAAAGAAAAATTGATTACAAATAGATATGTCTCACTCGTAGCTTATTGTATAAACAAAAATCATTTTCACCTGTTATTAAGAGAAGAAACTGAAGGGGGTATTTCAAAGTATATGCAAAAAGTCAGTACTGGTTATACAATGTATTTCAATCAGAAATACAACAGGTCAGGATCTTTGTTTCAAGGAAAGTTTAAATCTAAACATGTTGATGATGATCTATATCTGAAGCATCTTGGTGTTTACATTAATATCAATAATCAAGTACATGGTGTCTTGAGTAAAAAGGAATATCGAAGTAGCTTTATGAATTTTGTAACGAAGCGTGGAGATTTTTTATGTGATCCTCTCCCGTTGCTGGTGATGTATGGTCCTGATGTTAACTATGCTGACTGTGTCCAGGAGACACTTCCTATAATTTTGAAGGAAAAAGAAGTATACAGAGAACTTTTTAGGGAAAACTACCATGAATAATTAATCCCATAGGCAAGACCTATGGGAAGTTTAGGTGGGGTATAATTTGTGTATGAAATTCCTTAAGGTTGGGGGAGTTATTTTAGGTGCGTTGGTTATTACAACGCTTGGAATTAGTGCTGCTGATGTTTTTACAGGAAATAGCGGATCAATGTTGGGACAGTTAATAGCAACAGAAGAAGGTGGATGTCCTGCTGGGATGGTTGCAATAGCAGTAGGTCAGACGTTTTCCTGTGTTGATATCTATGAATCCTCACCGAGTGAGGATTGTCCAGCTCCCGTCCCCAACAATGCTGGAGAAACTCAAGATAATCTCAATGAAATAGGTTGTATTGCTGTATCTGCGGCAGATAAGAAACCTTGGACGCATATTGCACGTGAGCAAGCACAGGTAATGTGCATGCGTGCTGGAAAGCGACTCCCTACTGCTTCTGAATGGTATACCGTTGCCATTGGTACTCCTGATACGAAAGAATCATGCAATACACAAGGAAGAGGTGTCACTCATACGGGAACTCTGGAAGGATGCCGGTCAGCCACAGGTGTTTATGACACAATTGGCAATGTATGGGAATGGACTTCCGATGATGTAATTGAAGGAGAATACAATGGACGCACATTGCCAAAAGAGGGTTATGTGACACAGGTTGCATCTGATGGGATTGCAACTGTTTCAGGTGATGTTTCGTCTGAACACTTTGCTTTAGATTATATATGGACGCAGTCACTGGGCGTGTATGGGGTACTTCGTGGTGGCTTTTACGGTAGCGGTGAGGATGCAGGTGTTTATTCCATCCAAGCTAAGACTTTACCGACAGCAGCAACCGTCGCAACAGGCTTTCGTTGCGTTAAATAAATAAAAGGGAATGCATTTGATGTGCATAGAAATAACTTTTTAAAATCAGGTGTACGGTACAATAGTGATAATGATGAAGCTCAATGCTGGGGCGGGTATTAATGTGCTGTTATTGCTATTTTTCGCGATGTTATTTTCTGGTGTGCTGCCATTTATAGGGCAGGCAAAAAATGTAAGTAATTACAGTGATTTAATTACAGACTCCAGACCACTTGGACAAGCAAACCATACACTTACTTTTACTACTAAAAAAGCAGTTCCTGCAAGTAGTTATATTGATATTGATTTTCCTGCAAGTTTTGAGGTGATGTCAACTTCAACATTTGGCATTAGAAATGTTGAGTTGTACGTTAATGGATCTCCTCGAGTTGCAACTGCCACTGCAGATGCAGTAAGAGACGGCGTTCTTATTACTACAGGACTTGGCGGAAGTATTCGTTATACTTTAAACTCCACCATTGGTTTGAGTTCTGAGGACACTCTTTCATTACGAGTTGGTAATCATACTAGTTTTTCTATTGCTCCCAGTACTTCCTTTAGTACCTCAACGGGAACCACAACCAATCCTGGTGATATTGAACCAATAATAAACAGCACTACCGCTGGTACCTATCAGATTCCTTTTACAGTAGTAGGTGCAGCTGAAGAAATTGGTGGTTTATTTAGTATTGCAGTGATACAACCAATTACTATTGCTGATGTCGATACCACTGAGAGTGTCCCCCCGTTTCGCTTTAATGGTTTACCTGACGGTCAAATTGGAGGGACTACTCTTGCAGTAGAGATTTCTTTGGAAACTGATGAGTTTGCGATATGTAAATGGAGTCAGGCATCGGGAACCGCATATGCTGCTATGACGAATACTTTTACAAACACTGGTTTTGGTCAAGTGGTGCACTCAACAATTGTGCCGGTGGTTCTTCAGTCTTTGAATACTTACTACATCCGTTGTATTGATGACGAGAATAACTTTAATATTGATGACTTTATCATCGCGTTCCTTTCACCACCACCTCCAAGTGGAACACCTAATGCTGATGGTGAGGTAGAAGGAGATGGTACCGGTTCAGGTAACGATGGGTCTGGTGGTGGTACTGGAGGCGGTGCTGACTCATCTGGAAGTGATGGGCAAGGGAGCACCTCAGGCTCATCAGGAGGTAGTGGTGGTTCTGGAGGAGGCGGAGGAGGAGGTAGTGGGGGAGAGACAGGTAGTGGTGCTGGCGGTGGGTTTGAAAGTACGGATGGACCATACCGAAGTGGTGACGCACAAGTAATTATTAATGGTTTCGCTTTTCCTGGCAGTACAGTATATGCGGTAGTTGATGGGTATGCCGCTGAAAATGTGAGAGCAAACAATTCAGGTAGATACACTATTACAATTGAGGATATTGCTCGTGGTGCGTATACCTTTGGTGTCTATGCCATTGATGATAACGATGTGAAATCGACGACGTTTAGTACCTCGTTTACCGTAACTGGTGGACGAACTTCAAGTCTTTCAAATATCAACATCATGCCCTCTCTCCTTGTTGTTCCTGACCCAGTAGATCCAGGACAACCTCTTGTTATTTCCGGGTTCTCTATCCCAGACGCAACTATTACTATCGAGAATCAGAAAGATGGGTCAAATTTATCAAAAAAATCTTTTACCACAACTTCTAATTCTGATGGAGAATGGTCAATCGATGTTGATTCAACTAGTTTTTCAAAGGGTACCTATAAAGTAAGAGCTAAATCAGTAGCGCTTGATGGGTCTCTATCCACTGATTATTCTGATTACACATTTTATGGTGTCGGTGAGGAGGCTCAAGGACAAATCAATGCCGATCTGAGTCAGGATGGTAAAGTAAATTTAACTGACTTTTCAATTCTTTTATTCTGGTGGGGAGGTGACGGAGGTGATTCTGATCCACCAGCAGATATAAACGGTGATGGAAGCGTGAGTTTGACTGACTTCTCCATAATGCTTTTCCAGTGGACTGGTTAAAAAGTGCCTTGAGGCAGTTTTTATCTGTTCTGTCCGAGAGGACAGAATTT
>Ga0209119_1003474_pt1 | contig 13522 bp, 8 predicted proteins | sample COG_03_FD_184747 | JGI IMG/M metagenome (GOLD analysis project Ga0209119, IMG submission 184747) | Pelagic Microbial community sample from North Sea - COGITO 998_met_03 (SPAdes) (version 2) | ecosystem: Environmental > Aquatic > Marine > Neritic zone/Coastal water | place: Helgoland, sampling... | reverse complement strand
AAAACAATTAAGCAACGGCGGATCGAAGAAAAAACTGGTATCAAAGATACAGAGAGAAATTGGGATAATTATGATACTCCCTCTGTGCATCGGAAATAGTTGCGATTAAAGCCATTAAGGTTTAGAACCTATTCTTTTTAAATAGCCATGAACGGCTTCAACATTTTTTGTTACTTCCCTTTTCTAAATTTCGGCAAAGCTAAAGGACTTAAAAACAGTGCCTCCAACTTTTAAACGGTTATTTTCAGGGTCATATTCAATGACTAAAGGATCGCCAATTGGAGGTAATTTGAATAAAGCCCGATAACGCAATAAAGGAATACAAGTTGACCAGTGACCTGATCCTTTCGCAGCGACAACCCTCTCAGTGCCAACAATAATAACCTTAAGCTCTCCATCTGCGTAATGAAACTCTACCTCTTCGATGGCTAAGTTGGCCTTACCTAATTTTTTTGTCACTTTGGTTCGTTTTAAAACTTCTTTAAAACCCTTATTTGAAACTTCTACTTTGTAAATCATAAATAGCTCTCCAACTTTTAATTAGATCACTCAATCCCCAGCGCCTTAATAACCCAATCAACCAGATCTGCATAAAAACTAGTCTGATACTTAGTAAAAATCTGCGCGGGAATAGTTGGAATATCTGCACCACTTCTCATTGGCAAGGCGACTTTTCTAGCGCAGGGTTAAAGTCATTGAATTCCCAGCTTTCACGAGGACATCAGCAATAAAACAGCTTTTAATATCCAAATAAAATAGGGTCATTTGATGGCCACCCAAGGGCTTAGCTAGCCTCTTCCACCATTGCGCACTGTAACCGATTCAACTTGCCACCTAGCTTGAAAAATGCATCTCCCGTTCCATTAAGGCTCTCAGCTCCCAAATCATCCATAATGACTTTACTCTCGCTACCGCTCTTAACTGTTAAAGCAAGCTGCGCAGGTAAATTAGATCGGAGTACAGTGTTAATAACCTCTACAGTAGGTTTTTGAGTGGCAATAATTATGTGTATCCCCGAGGCTCTCGCTTTAGCTGCAAGTCTCCCAAGTAAAAGCTCTATACTTTTTTTGTCATCAGGATTAACTGTAAGATCTGCATACTCGTCCAATACAATTACCCACCAAGGTAATTTCTCTGCTTCAGACACAACTTTGTTATAACTCTTGATAGAGTTAACTAACCCCGGATGTACTCTTGAAGATTCTCTAAATAGACGATATCTTTTCTCCATCTCAACAACACACTTTTCTAAGCTATCTTCAGCGTCTCTAGCATTAAAGCCAAGAGGCCTTGCCAGATAGGGTGACTGTTCAAATTCAATCAACTCGGTTTGTTTTGGGTCGACTAAAATAAGCTTTAGGTCTTCAGAACTATAATATTCTAACAACCCGCGTAAGATAGTATATAAAGCCACTGACTTCCCTGTGCCCGTAGTACCTCCAATCAATAGATGTGGAGAATTAGCATCAGAAAAATTAATTTCAATGATTTCTTTCCGCTGATTAATACCTAATGGAACAGCAATATCGCTATCAGGCCGCTGCCATCTCGCCCAAAGCCATTGCGCTGTAATATAATATCTCTCCTCAGGCTGCTTTGGGACATCAATAATCATACTACCGCGATGCTTTGAAATTCTAAGTTGTTGAGTTTCTTCTAATTTGAAGCGGACGTGCATCAGGCCCTTTATTCTCTGATTATCTAACTTATGAGGATCCGTGTCGTTGCTAAGATTAAGTCGATATAAAACAGATGCAGGTCCCTCCGTAATATACGGCTCTCCATCCTCAGGGGCAAAGGTCGAAACTCCTCTATCTTTTAGCGTTATGATTAGGTTTTCATATATAGACTCTAAATGCTCAGCTGATATTTTATGCATTGACTGGCTATTATCATCAATTATCACTTCAGGTAAGTTCTGCTCCTGCTCCTGCTCCTGCTCCTGCTCAGGCTCCTGCTCCTGCTCAGGCTCCTGCTCAGGCTCCTGCTCAGGCTCCTGCTCAGGCTCCTGCTCTTGCTCCTGCTCCTGCTCTTGCTCTTGCTCAGATTCGGGTGGTATCCAAGAAGTATTAGCCCCAGAATTGAATATCGTCTCCAATTTAGCCCCTAACTCTACAAGGTTACTAGCTTCATCATGCTCGCCGGGCCATTCAAGTGGTGAAAGCCTAACCCAAAGACCATAGCCTTCAGAGGACGTTCTGTATGAACTTTCAGCTAATTCACCCTCAGTCGAGCATACTATGACGCCATGTTCTGGCTTCCGCCACTTAAGTCGCCCTTTTAAAATACTATCGATGATTCTATAGTTTCGATTTGAGAAGTCATTGCCGGAAACTTCATATTTTAACTGTAAGCCATATCTAATTAACTTTGAGAGCACTAAACGTTGAATCACACCAGATTGTTCTTTAGAGCCTTCTACCAAGTCTTTAAATCGGTCATGGGTTTGTCTAGCCTGCTCGAACGCTGACAGGGAGTCAGTGTAAGTAGCAGAGGCAAATTTAGCCTCAATTGATGTTGCTGATATAACCAGATTGCCTAAGTCGTCCGGATTTAAAGATAGCTGGATGGCAAGAAGATCAGATTTCCTATTTGACTCCGCTCTAATTTCACTTTTTGATCCTAAGATGGAATCAAAAGAATCTACAGGAATTATCAAACCTGCCTGATTTTCCGAGTCGCGTAACGGTGCGTTTTTAGTAGTCGCAGAAAACAGCCTGACAGCCCCTACCTGCCCAATAACCCCCAGAGCTTTCATACCAGTTCTAAGAGCCTCTCCACCAACTGCAATTCCCACTCGGCTTAAGTCAGCAATAATATTGCGCTTGTCAAACATTCTGAATTTTGATGCTGAAAGGGCTTGATCAAAACCAGCCGCTATCTCTGACAAGATGAAATAATCGGACTGGCTTGCAGTTAAATCGACATTGTACTCCCAAAGCACTTTTTGATGATCAGTTCGAATGGATGAATTAACATAACGAGATAACATTGCCGGATCAGTAGCATTACCCGGTAGAATAACCCAGGATGCAGCGAGTCCTTCCGGTAGATCGACAGATCGCTCAGTTTGGAAGCCAATGCTATTAATCAACTTCGGAATCAACCTAAGGCTCTCAAGATATGAACCTGTGACACTATTACCGGTCTTCACGGCTATGTATGGTGTCTCCTGGTAAAGACTATCTGACATCCCATCAGATCCATCTATCAGCTGAGATAGAACCAGCGTCATGGCGGCATTAGAACCTGTTCCACGAGGGATAGGGCGGTAGCTTTTTTGGGTCAATGCTTGTGTTTTAAAGCCTTTGTTAGGCGCAACTATAAGAATATCTATATGATTATCTTTTAAGCATTTAGCCTCATCGGGTGCGCTATATATGCATATTGGCGGCTCATTCCATTCCAATTCAGATGATAAATTTCCATCTTCCAGATTTTGAAAATATAGGTGGACTCCGCCTAAAAGCTGATCCCCTAAATTAGAATCCTCACCGTGCATTAACTCTGCTACCGAAGAATGAATTTCGCCAATATCTAATCCGTCTCGAATATAAATTTCGAGTCGTCGTTCAGCGGGATTTGCAGCGATGAAATCTCTAATATAAGACTTAGTCTGTGTTGGTGAACTATCTGGGATCGCAGATATTTTAAGGTTAAATATATCTTCCACTGCAGCTGCATATTTTGTGAAATCATTCGAATCCTCCGTGATTTTTAGCGCGACACTCCACCCTAGATCAGACGTATCAGAGACATATGAATGCACAAAGTTATGGTGGCCAGAAAACCCATGAATAGACCTAATCCCATCTATATCGAGGAGCGTACCACCTAATTTATTAACGCCGGATCGCGGGAAATCAGAACAATATTTAGCTGCATGAAACTTAACTTGTTGTCTTTGAAAACGGTCGGCTACTTGCAAAGGATGCCAAGGGCCAATAAGGAAAATTTTATGTGTCCCAATATCCCTAGCGCTCGATGCATCTTCGACAAGGACAACACAATCCAAATACGCAAGTTTAAACTCCTCAGCTCTGAGGAATTTTTTCTCCGCCAAGGCTATTAAAATTTCTTTATATGCCTTTAAGTATTCCTCAATCAATGGCTCAATTGTAGATAATTTATTGTGTATATAGGTAGGCACTCGTGCGTATAAAGGATGTTTACTTGATATATTCTCGTCACCAAGGTGGCCATCATAAAAGGTAATCAACGCAACCCTTGCTTTCTGGTATACCTCTATAAGCTTCCCCACAGCACCATCGATCTCGAAGGAAAATTGATCAGCATTTAGTTTAAGACTTTTGCTTGCAACAACAGTCCCTAGATCTCCAAGATCGATATTCGCCCTGTCTTCAATCGATAAAATAATAGGGCTTGCACCACGCGCACACTCCATTCCCTTAGATAAAGAAACTCTATTAGAACTCTCATCAGTAAGGCCACCGAGAGCAGCATAGTGATCTAGGCTTTCACCACCAAATATTTTAAAAAGTTCTGCAATATCAGATCTATCTTTGACCAGCTCTGCTAAAAAAGCGTCTTCGATGGAAAATAGCCCTTTTTTAATTCCGGATGACTTTAATTCAAGTCCAATCTCATGGTCATTAGAAAACTGCGCAACGACATAAACATTGCCTGCTGGATAACCGCTTGGATCAATAGAGTCGACTGTAGTTTGACTAATTAATGAATCATTGCATGACTTTAGTGCGGCGACATCCTCATCTAGCTGTAGCGATGACCCACTTCTATCGTGAATACTTAACAGATGCATGTTTGTAGGACTGTCCAACTCGAGCGATATAGATTCCGCTCTGTCATTATCAGGTTCATATGACAAAACCTTAAATGGTTTTTCTACAACCAGTACTTCACTGTGCTGGTCACATAGCATTCTCAAGGATACAACCTGTTTAACTACTACCTGACCATCCGTAGTGATACACACACTGATTTTTTTTGTCTTACCAGTTTTCCTAAGCCCAAAGAAGGGATCATCAGAAATGTTACAGTTAAATTCATGCTGCCCAGTGCATCCCAAAAAAGACGGACCGGAATATGTTTCTATTACTTTGGTACCTGACCTAATTTCTAGTTTAAAATTAGACTCATCAAGATCTGCATTTGATTGGTCGTGCTCACCTAAATTCCATTTGCAAATAAGGTTGAAGGCAGAACCTTCTTTAGCCACTAGGTAATCTTTTTTTGGAGCAATATAGAGCTCACTAAAATCCTCATCGACAGGAGCAGTAAAGTTTGCTTCCAATATATATTCTTTAAGCTGCTTAAGATTGAGTAGCTCATGAAGCTTTTCGAGTGTTAGGGAATACCAAGAGGACGCATCCAAAATCTTAAGAGACTTTCTTAAGGATAATAGACCGGACCCATCCAGAGTTGAGCTACCCAAACCATCATATATTCGATCAACAAAATCTATATCCCTGACTAATTCAAGGGGCTCTAGGATTGCAGCCCTAGAAGTAGTACTAAGCTTTTGGGATATAGTGGTACAGTCTTTTTGTACAGCTTTTAGAGATCCTATCTCATCGTTAGTTTTGATTCCGATGTTGGGAATACCTGCGTGAAAAAGGAATCTTAGATAATCATTATTAAGAACAGATGTTCCGTTTGAGCTAAATCCATCGATAATTTCATCAAACAGTAGCTCATTTCGATCGAGTGAATCAGATACCGCTGTAACAATATAGTCACTAATCAGAAATACTATCCCATCTCTTTCGTCTTGAACCCTTGACCACAAGCCTCTATCAACTAATTTAGGAAGAAGAACGTATTTAAACGAGAATGCGGAAGACTCACCCTCAAGCGACCAAGGCCACTCGTCATTAAAACTACTATTGGTTGCACGAAGAACCGATTCAGGAATTCTAGAGACGTTGCCCGGTTGCACAATTATTACGATAGGACCTTTACGAAAAGTTGTAATACCCTCCGGATGTAGCCATCCTTTATCTTCATCTACTTTGTCGGAGACACCATCAACTACAAGAAATGAAGGAATTTCCTCTGGCAGTATCTCAAGTAGTCTAGCTTGAAGACTACGTCCTATTTTCGCAGTAGGCGCAGGGACCAGCAGCCGAGTTTCTGATTCAGAACTAATATTAAGATAATCAACAACAAGCTCAGCGAATGTATTAGAAAACAAAGACATAATGTTCACTCTCAAATTTTTAAAGGGTAAGGGTTGCTAACTGCGACACTATCGCCAGCATCTGGGCTTCCTTTTAACAAGCCCATATCTTGGAGTGATTCGATAAGCTTAGGCCGTATCTCACCTTTTTCCCCGAAGTCTAACCCATATTTTTTAAAGTGGTTTTCAACGTCAGCAAAGACGAGTTTTTTATTTGGATTTGCTCGCTCAGCCAAAAAAGTGACTAATTTAAGCATCAGATTACCTGGGAAAATTTTATACCCTGTATTTTTTCTTTTACTTGGAATAACTAAGTAGCCACCATCTTCATCTCCTTTTTCCATTTTTCTCAGCACTAGCAAATACTCACAGTACCCCTTGGCAGGGCCGCTTGTCGCTTTTACAGGCATACTCCAAGCACTAAACCTTTCACAAAATCTAGTCAGAACAACTCTTAGATCAGCGCCATCCAAGCCAGCTGAAAGTGAGTTTTTCATATTCAGAGCTTTGGTCATTAATTCGAGAATACCTAAGTCACTTTGCGAACCCGTATGGAGTGCCATAGTTTTATCACTCCAGTCACTATCACTATACTTCTCAACTAAAGCGACAAGTATATTCAACTCTATACGAGCTTTTACATACTGCTGGACATATTTCTCAAGCTGGTTTGTAGGTGTCATTGTGGGTTTAAATAAGCCGTGGTGCCTAGTTTGAATAATTTCATCTACCCACTTTTCGTCAATATCCAAATCGGACGAACCAGTCAAGATGGACAGTAATTTATCTCTCAATACAATTGTCATCTTCATTTGCGCGAGCAACCAGACTGAGCTTGAAAAACGTAAGAAAGTTTTCAAAAGGCTCATCCATTGTAATCTATCGAGGCTTCCTTCAAGCTGACATAGCTGATACAAGTCTTCAAACAACGTTCTAGCTAGGTCGTCAGAACCTTTCATTTGTAAGATGAAAATACTTTTTCCTGATTTCTTGTCCTCTCCAGACAATCCACAGAGGTCGGTCAATTTATCTTTTCCGTCTTCAGCGCTAACGCACCCACGGAGAGTATCTATCTGAAGCCCAGCGATATCTTCACCCCGCTCGGTACCATTGCACTTTCCACGCAGTGCGCTATAAAAAACGTCTATCAAATCATTGCCAGCAGATTGACTATAGTTACCGCAACCATGCAAATGCTGTGCAATTGCTTTTAAGAAAAAATCTCTAACGGCACGTTCGCTTTGCTTTCTGAGCCAACTCCTCCGTGCTAAACCAGGATAAAGGGGCGTATAGAAGTTGGTTAACTGTCGAGTGGCCGATGTTTGCTTTTTTCGACCTCTAGACATATAAAGTGAAAATTTTTCTTCATCATCAAATACTGAATTTCCATTTTCTTGTTCCTCAGGATCGATTCTCTTGAGGCCACCTTCACTTCGGTTTTCGAAAAAGACTTCTCGATATAATTCAATAATTAGATCATCACTCGACACTCGCATACCGGCAGTAGGGACAAACAAAAAACTTTTTTGAATTGAATTATGCCAGCCCGCTTCATTTTTGCTAGCAGATAGCTTTAGGCCTTTAAAAACTTCCATCTTATAAATCACCCCTCAGTTTCTTCAACCTTGTGGTTTTCCTTTCTAATTCGAGAAGATCTCCATTAGGCTTTTTAATTTGAAGCTTAATCCCCTTATTTATAAAGGCATATTTAATGTACGACGCGGCCTTGTAGCGAATATCATCAGCCACCTGCTGGACGTCTGGCGGGAAAGTTTTGTCGGATAGACCTGTGCGACTCTTTCGCCTTAACCACGCGAAACTGCGGGGGCTTAACTCTAACTCATTATCACTTATTTTCATGACTAACCGAGTCTTCCTGCCCGCACTCAGATCCAATTCAGGCTCAAGCTGATCGTTTACCGTACGTCCAAAAACTGTCAAGACTTTCGAAATTTTTACCATGGGACTGTCCGAGCCAAAAACGAAACTCTTAAAGCTGTCTTGTATCGCCTCTTTTAACTCATCCTGCTCATCGGTCAACCCCTTATCATCATCAAGGTCCAATATTACTTGATATTCTTTTAGCTCCTTTTCAAATAATAGGTGGCCCTCTGCAAAAAAACCTAAACTATAGGTAACACTCGTAATCCAATGTCGTAATTCTCGATAATAATTGTGGGCATCATCTTGGTTTTTAATCTCGTCAGGTAAATCTTCACAGTCCGCCCAAATCGAGAAACATTTTTTTTCTAAGCTGCTTATTAATGGTTGATCCTCAACAAGATCTAATCTGCCTGTAGCAACATTCCATCGTTGTTCCATTTTTTTCCCTTGATTTTCCTTAACCGGATCAATTTCAGCAAATATTCCCTCTATGGATAAAAATCTTTTCAAACCAACATCTGTTGCTATTTTGTCGGTATTTAGTGCGTTAATAGCCTCAGCGCCAGCTCTCGGCAACAGATTGGCAGTCTTAGTAAGGATATCAATCTGACCGGCTTTATCTTTGGCACCATTCTTGAGCCCAAATGGAGAGTGAGATTTAAATAAAAGCATATAAATACGACGAGATAAAAGAGAGAATAATGCCCCTTTTTCAACTCTCTCATGGACCCATTCGCAAGGTGTGATACCGCCTTTATAATCTCTAGACGTCCCAGCCAACATAAGCGCTATGAGAGCAAGCGCCTCTCTAAACACAATTGCTTGTCCGCTCATTAACTCAACGTATCTAAGAACACTGATAAATCTCGACTTCCCCTCATCTCTTTTTAACCAGTCACGATTATTTTTGAACGGGCATTCGTCGCTTGACGAACAACCATCACAATCAGACCACCCAGAATTAGAAGTGGCCTTATCCAACAACATCCCAAAAGTATTGTCCGCAACAATACTCTTTTCATCTAGCGGGGTTACTTCAACCTTGATATCTTCAAAAACGAGCTTGCTAGAACCAGAGTCATTAAATTTAATGATTTTTGAGTCATTTGAATTCTGAATAGCATTAAGAGCTTGGTACCACGGTGCATTCTTATCTGCTTTTTGCTGAAGAGCCTTTTCAATAACTCCTCGGTTTGCACAAACTACTACAGATTGACCCTTGACAGAGGCATCCTCGAGCAGATCAATTAACGCCGCGCCTGTGTTTGGCTCGCTGTCATATGGATTTGGCACCACTGAGGCATCTTGAGCAAACAATGCGCTAGCAAAATTTTTGCCTTCTTCATAGAGTTCAACGACATATGGGATATCATTCTCATCGAAGTCTTGAAGCTCTCGACCGAGCTTACCCGACTCCTTAGGCTCCCTTAGCTCAGAATTGTATGTCTCTTTTAACGTTCTCACTAACCTGCCGACTGCAGCAGACTTTCCATTACCAGGTGATCCAACCAAGAACCACCAAACACCAGTCTTGTTTGCCCCTCGCTGAGAGATGAGCTGAAGAGCCAATTTATCAATCGTATCGTCGACGTGAGTTTGAATATTAAGTAGAGGAGGCGTTGTCCAATTACCTGGAGCGCTAATTGCATCCTTACCCGAGACTTCGAGATCAAGAAGTTGTGTTAGAAAACTATTTGTATTTTGCATTAGAAATACTGGGTAATTAATTTAAGCAAATTAGTAAACCATAGGTTGATACCTAACTCAAACTATTCACAAGTGTTTAGTAATTTCGCACATACTCGGCCCAACGCCCTCCCAAGCAGAGGAGGCACAGCATTTCCTACCTGTGTATATTGAGGAACCTCAAATTTACGGTTCTGCCCTCCGGTCGTAACCTTTGATTTAAACTCATACCAATCAGGAAAGGATTGAATGCGCGCTAGCTCTCGGACTGTTAAGGTTCTCTGAGTATTCTCTGATTCATAGTAGTGACTGGTATCATCAGGGCAACCCAAAACTGCAGGTGCAGGGCGATTTGCCTTGAGCGCTCTTTGCGAATGTTTACGAGTTCGTAAAGCTTCTAGTAAACTAGCGATCTGCTTCTGCGTCCCCTTTTTTAGTATCGTCCCGTCAATATCTACTAGCCAATACTTGGCAACTTCTTTTAGTAAAAACCTGTCTAGTTGAGCACCATCAACATACTTAATATAATTTTTTAGTTTACGAGCATTGATGGCATCTAGCTTATTAAGGACTTGATTTAAGCGAAATCTAGCTCGAACTTTTGGCCCGTTCGCCCTAAATTCGTGATTGGTCAATTTATTTAGTTCAAATGAATGAAAATTACAAAACAATTGATTGATGTTTTCAACATATGAACTGTGCCCCAGGTCAGTTGACCGCAAATCATCAATAGCTTCTTCAACACTAACGAGTTGCCCCTTATTATGTGTCAATAATGGGGCTAGAGGGCCAGAAGAAAAAATTGCGTGATCCTTTTCTATGTCAAAATACTTAATTGTACCAACCTCAGCATCATCACCACGCTGAACTCGATCGACAAATATCTTGGCTGATTGAAGGGCCTTCAATAGGGGTTCGTCCGGCATTCTGTCCTCTAGCTGAGTGTAGATATCTATTCTCAGTGCTATTAGAATAAATCTTGGCCTATTCTGTGCGGCGCCGACGTATTTCGCATTAATATGAAGGCACAAAGGAATATAACCAACATTGGCAAAAGCTTTGGCTACTTCGTGCCACGCGAAGCGCTTTACACCATCAATATCAAAGGCCCTTAAAATACCACTTACATTCTCAAGCAGTGCAATCTTTGGCTGCAACATTCCTACGAACTTAGCGAACTCCCAGGGTAATGCATTTCTTTGGTTTAGATGATCCCTTAACCCTGCCATGCTAAAGCTTTGACAAGGCGGCCCTCCAGAAATTAGATCAATGCCACCTCTGCCTAAACCGTTTTTGAGCCGGGCTAATAACCCTGCATTATCATCTACGAGCAACTTGTTTAGATCGGCGATACTTCCCACTAAAAGGCTTCTATCGAGCTGCTCATCTGATAAATGATTATTTTTTAGATCGGAATGATGCTCTTCCGTCAAACCAGCCGCGACAATTGGGTTTTCTCTAAATCGCTTTTGGATGTCTTCTCTTTGGTACCTACTACTAATCCAAAGAATTTTATCGATATTAGACTGCTCAGCTAGATTCACATTTAAGATGTTACGCGCAAAGGTGTCAGATGCCATTGGCGATAGCTCGTTGGCCATAATTAGGTCAAAACCAGCAGTTTCTAATCCTAAAGATAAGCCACCACAACCGGCGAATAACTCGATATGATTCATGTAAAGTGCATCTAATATGTAATCTTCCATAGTAACATTAGTTTATCTTTAGAGTGATTATTTAACTCAACTTTTAGTTAAGTTTGTCAAACGAGGGGGCTCCCATGTAAGGCAGAAACTAACACATCTATAGGAAGTTAATTTAATCCGTATATGCCTCATTATAAACTTCATTGAGGGTTTCCTTGGTCGCCTTGGGCCGCCCTTTAGAAACGGCTTTATTACGAGGGAACCCCCGTTCTATGAGCTTTACTTTAAGAGAGCTAATATAAATTTCTGACCCTTAAAATTTGTTCGATGGGAATCTATCATAGCTTCAATATTAATCTCAGAGAAATATATGGTATCTAAATATTTGGATCCGCAAATATCGCTGTCGATAGCAGGCATTTGACCACCGTCTCATTAACAATTTCTCCAAAATCCTGCGGTTCTTAAATTAGCTTCATCTACTAAATCAATACACCCTCTATTTTAATCTATCACTAGAAAGACAAACAGAGAATCTGCCACTATGCCGCCTTGAAGGGCCAACAAGATAACAAGATAACAAGATAACAAGATTATCGTTAGACAATGCGTTGCGGTAACGCAGCCGACTTGAAAAATCAGCGCTACTTAGCCAAAAGCTGACTTATAAATGATAGCCTTACTTTTTTTACTGACTTCCTACCCCTTATTTTTGGGCCTACTATTACACCAGCACGATGAGCAATACTTCCTAATTTATTCAGTTCTGCGATCTTCTGACTATACTTAGCACGTGCATCTAGAGGCCGTTCCCCGTGTAAATATTTAGCGTGAATTGCCCCCTCGAGTATTTGCGCGCTCCATTGTATTTGCAAGTCTTGCAGAGGCATATAAGCTGAGTCTTTGTTACTACCTGACATGCAGGTAGGCTTTTGTCTTGACTCCTTGCTGGAATTAGACCTAAATATTGCGTTACGTGTTATCCAGTTGGCGCACTCCTGACGATAGCTCGTTGAGCCCTTAGACTGTATCTCCAATTCACCACTATACAGCCCCCTCACTCCCCTGCTTGGGTATATGGAACTCACGGCGCTCTTAAGGAATATTGTCAGCAACCTCATTTGGGGGAATGTAGGTGAGGTAAATATGAATTCAAGCGCATCAATTTTCTCTAGCTATTTATTCTAATGCTTCATAAAAATAAATGGATAAGTAAGATGCAGCTATTTCTGCTGTGAACCGGACTTTACGGTCTTTTTAGGTCGTCGCCCCAGAGAGCGTTTATATTGTCTAGTATTTACATAAATACGATTGCAAATTCAATTGAGCAGTTAAAATGAAAAGTAACCATATAACATGACTAATTCACTATTAAATAGACTTGCAAAGACTATGTGCGTCCCTAAAATAAAAGTAAGAAGTATATTAGATAACAGTGCGGACGTTATAGTCATATCAGCCCACCCTTCATTACTAGCCGGCAGCGGCATCTCCGGCATCATCCACAAGGCCGCAGGGCCCGAACTTGAAAAATACGCCAAGCCACGGGGTCCACTTAAACCCGGGCAGGCCGTTATAACTCCTGCTTTTAACCTCAATGCCAAGTATGTTATTCATGCAATCTGCCCACGCTATATGGACGGTCAGCGCGGAGAGACTGAACAACTTGCTTCGGCTTACGCTAGCGCTCTAGCTTTCTATAATCAGGTGCCTGATGCGAAGAGTATTGCTTTTGTGTCTATGGGTACCGGCGTCTACAAATGGCCATTAGCATTGGCCGCAGGTATTGCTATTCGGGAACTGCTGAAAAGTAGGTTTGAGGAAACTTTTCTTTGTGTAATGGATGAGGCAACTAGGGACGCCTATGAACTTGCTCAAAAAAAAGCCAAAATAAGCGCTTAGAAGCCTGATATCTCAAACTTCTAGGGGTAGCCTAATAATTAATATTCTTTCACCCATAGTACTCACACCTCGCTACCAACCCTTAATTATTTTCTCCATTTCTTTAAGTTCTGCCATCTTTGCAGGTCTTGCGGCACGAATAGCTCTAGTTTCACCCCCATGAACAGTCTTTGCTATACCGCAACGCTTTCGGCCTTCGTCTGTTTTAGGACCAGTTGATTTACCACCATGGAACCTACAGACA
>Ga0209119_1003472_pt1 | contig 13528 bp, 12 predicted proteins | sample COG_03_FD_184747 | JGI IMG/M metagenome (GOLD analysis project Ga0209119, IMG submission 184747) | Pelagic Microbial community sample from North Sea - COGITO 998_met_03 (SPAdes) (version 2) | ecosystem: Environmental > Aquatic > Marine > Neritic zone/Coastal water | place: Helgoland, sampling... | reverse complement strand
TAGGCTCCAATCTCTTTTTTATGAGTTAATTGAAAAGTTCCGGACGTCCAATTTATTTTTAGGTTCATTAAATCAATTCCGTCGTATTCGAAAGTATCAATTACAGTATGCGGAAATGTTATGCGGAGTGACTTAATATTGGGTACACAGTATATATTGTCGACGACTATTACCCGATTTGAGTTTTTTATTCGATCATATACCAACTCTAATCGATTAGGTAGAAAAAAGTCATCGCTGTCTAGATATGTTATGTATTCGAATTTAGCGTTATTTATCGCCTCTTGTCGATAGGATCCAGGAAAGATTCCCTTTCTAGCCTTTGGCTTTTTAATTAGTTGAATGTTATCCACATCTTTATAATTCATATCATAAAGGTTGTTCGTCTTTTCGCAGCCATCACTCACAATCACTAGCTCACTATTTTGAGATCCTATTGTTTGGTTTATGAATGAATCAACAGCCCTGATAAACTTTTGCTCAGGGTTACTTCTAGCACCTGGATAGTCTCCAAGATATGAAATCATTATCGTACTAATCATAGGGTATATATCAAGAAAAAGGGTCCCATTGCTGGGACCCTTTTAATATATTAAATTCTAGATGTTAGAATTATAGAGCAACGTTTAGTACGTCAAACTTCTGGTATTGTGTCTCTGGGTGGAAACCTGCTTTTACTAGAGCGAATCTAGATTTAACAGCAACCTTAGGAGCCATAGTACCTTCAGCGATAGTCTGTACTGATTCAGCCATTAGGTAAGGCATGAATACTAGACCTGCACCGTTACCATCACCTTTTCTACCAACTAGTACTTCGTGTACTTCGTTAGAAGATGCATCAGTTACACCGTCAAAAGAAAGTCTTGGGTCAGTGTAGATGTTAATTCCAGCTACAGAACCTACTGGGTAGATTGCTCCTGCAACTTGTGAAATTGTGTTAGAGAATGGGTTAGGTACGAAACCTGCAACACCTTGTAGTGCTGAAGCAACTTTTGCATCAACTACAGCAAAGTTACCAGCTCCTCTACGTCCTCTGTTTGCGATCAAGTTCGCAGCAGCAAGAATGTGTGTAAGGATTCTTCTGTTAACATCACCATAAGTGTTACCACCTAGTGTGTAATCTAAGTTAAGTGCAGAAATTCCGCTTTCAGCCATATCTCTCATTGTTCCTAAGATGTATGAGTTAATAGACTGAGTTAATTCGTTAGTCAATACAGCTTCAACTTGTGCAACTGCGTCTACTCCGAACTGCTTAAGATCCTGTACTTGCTCTCTTGTTACGGCAGCAGCAACTTGGAAAGTTTCAGCTTCAACCGCTTTAGAGAATAAAGAAAGACCCATTACTTTGTCTGGAGTTCTTTCACCAGCTTCTCTTGAGTAAGGCTTAGCGTCTAATAGGTTACCGTCAGCGTTCTCAACACCAGAGAATCCTGGGATGTGATCGTTAAGTGCAGCAACTAATTCAGCGTCAGCATATCTATCAGTAATAACTGTTTCTGCTGGAGTTGCAGTTCCGTCCAATGCGTCAACAATCTTGATGATGTTAGCACCATCTAAACGAGAAGTACCAACAACTACGTCAGTACCTGCAGCAGCTGCTGTAGTTTTGATGTAAGTTGGAGTAACTGCGTTATCAGTTCTACCACCTTCGTATACGAAATCCAAGTAAGAAAGTAATCCCATTGGACCAGCCATAGGAATTACCGGTACTAGATCAAGACCGATAGTTTGTGCAGCAACTTGCATTGCCAATGGAAGAAGTGTTGGAGCTTTGTCTCCTGAACCTCTTTGATCAGCGAATGAGTTCGCCATGTTTGGAAGAGTTACAGCACCCATACCGCCTAGATTCATTGTTGGATCTAGAGACATGATGTTTGCATCTTCATAAAGTTTGTGATTGTGGCAGTAAGTTGACATCCAAGCCAATTTGTTTGCATCTTTGATACCTGTAGATTCCTCAATTACCGGAGCCCAAGTACTTCTGATTTCTGCCTCATTAATTAATGTAGCCATTATTTTAAAGTTTTATTTTTGTTTATATTTAGTTTCGACTTACATTGGGTTTTCTGCTTCTTTCACCCTCTTGTCGAATAGTTTGTTAATTATATATCTTTTTTAGATTCTATTATTTATTGAATCTTTTCTTTAGTTCAGCACCATATCCAGTTGCATCGTATCCAAGACCTTTAGGAGCTTCAACTTTAGACTCGTTAATAGCCTCTAGTTTTTCCATCTTTGATGTACTTTCTCTAAGATCTCTTGTTTCCCAAAAGTTTCTAACTTGATACTCTGTGTTTAGTGTAAAGTATTTAGATTGCGCTGCGATTTGAGTTTTCTTACCTTCAGAAAGAGCTTCCCAAGTTTCTTTGTACTCAGTTGGCATTGCTTCAATAAAGAATGGAGCTGCGTTTTTGTTTTCTACGATTAGGTTTGCAGATTCGATAATTGATTCAATTTGACCCTCAGTCATAAATCCTCTTTTTGATACTGCTCTTCTAACCTCAATCTTAGCATCTTCATTTAGAGAGTTATATTTCTCCTGTACTTTAGTAGATACGATTTTAAAGAATGTTGGGTTTTCATTTTCTTTCTTAGTTGCAGTTTCTACAAGGTTTGAAAGTTTATTAGAAATTTCAGTCTTATAAGATTCTACTGGTGAAATTTCTTCTTCAGCTGCTCCGTCTACTCCAGATTCTAGTTCTTTTTCTAGTTCTTCAGAATCATCTTCAGCACGGTCTGCTGCTTTATCATATTCTTTACCATCAGCATCAACAACTTCTGGAGTCTTATCTTCTAGCTCATTGTCTAGTTCAGTAGGCTCTTCACCAATTACGTCTTCAGTTTCAACTACTAGATTTTCGTTAATAGACTCTGCAATATATTCAGCGTATTCAGAAACTGATTGTAAATTTTCTTTTAGATAGTTAGTGTATTCTACTAGTTTCTCAGCAGATACTGTATTTTCATTATGAGCTTCTGCTAAATAGTTAGCGTATTCTTTAACATTAGAAATACTTTCTGCAAGGTGCTCAGAATACTGGATTCCTTGATCTGCCTTTTCAGCAACATGTTCAGTGTATTGAATATTATGATCTAATTTCTCAGCTAGAGATTCAGAGTATTGAATACCTTGATCTGCCTTTTCAGCAACATGCTCAGTGTATTGAATGTTTTGATCTAATTTCTTAGCCATATATTCAACGTATTCTTTAATACCTACTACGCTTTCAACAATATGATCGTTGTGTAGTTTAATGTTATTAATTTCAGATACTTCACTAGAATCTGATTTATTTTCGATTGTTTCTTTAAGTGACTTAATCTCTTTTGCAAGATACTCAGTATACTTGTTAAAGTCATTCGCTTGTACAAAATCTGCCATTTCTTGATTTTCTATGATTTGTGTTTGTTTGTTTGTTGTATTATTTATCTCATAAATATAGAGACCATTGTCGTTAGAGAATCCAAATGATTCATTGACTCTCGTAAGCTCTGCGTTTTCAAATCCAGGATCAGCTACTAAGTCATAAGTAAAAAGTTGCTTAATCTTTACAGTTCCATTAGATTCTACAGCACCTGCTGCTCTACTTGAAATTTGAAGAGGTACTCCAGCATCTACTAGTGCTTTTGCCTGTTTACCAGCATCCGTATCTAATAGTCTAATTTTACCACGTACTTGCTTTTTATCTCCGTCGTAATAAAGTTCTTCGATTACGTGAGATACGTTCTTTAAAGAAATATCAAACTGCGAAGGATGATCTAGTTCTCCAAGTAATTTACCTGATTTTATCTTTTGTTGTAATGCTTCAATTTGGGGTACATATTCTGATTCAGTATAGATTCGTTGATTTTTATTTTTAACGTCTATTTCACCAAATATTCCCTCTAAAACATAATCTTTCTTTTTGTCGTCAGATACCGATAGCGCGCTCGAAGACATCTCAACGATCAACAGATTATTTTTATTTTCCATATTTTTAGATTTTATTATTTTTTTATATATCTTTTTTTTGAGAGTATTTTTATAATCTTATAATCCTGCCAACGGATCTTCTTCTTCGGAGCCTTCAGCTTCGCGTTCAGCTTCTGCCTCTAGTTCTTTTTTCTCAGTAGAATGCTCTTGCCAGAACTTTTTAAGAGTTGCCATTTCGCCAGCCTTAAATGCGTTTTCACCATACTTTCCATAAAAGAATTCCTCTAATTCTTTTTCACTTTCAGTATTTAAAATAGCACCAACGGCCTCTGCTGAGCTTATAACCCTGCCGTCTTCTAATTTAATATCGTCAATTACGACATCAGATTCTTCACTAGGTGACATCGCGTCCTCTTTAATGAATTGCTCGAATAGTTTGATATATTTCATGTTTTATATATTGTATTTATTTAGAAGCCCATTCCATCTTCTGCTGGTTCTTCGCCAGCATCATCCGCAGCATCTTTTGCTTTAGCCGCTGCGTTTGCTGTAATGTCATCGTCTTTTAATTTAAGGTATCTCTTAACAAGATAGTCTAATGAGAAGTAATATTCTTCTTCCATTGTTTCTTGGTTAGTCGTCATTAAACTGTCTCTCATATTGCCGATAAAGTCTAGTCTCTTCTCCATGATTTCCATGTCCTTTAACTCGGCAAATACATTTTCTTCATTAAATCTAAGAGCTACTTGAGTTTTGAATTGAGGATCGTTCTCGAATTCAGGGTATTTTAAACACATTTGAATATAAAGCGGCTTAACAAGCGCTTCCTGGAATACCGAACGCAACCTCTTAATGAACTTAGAGAATTTAATCTCATCTCTAATCATTCCATCGGCTGCCATATTAAAGTCTCCGCCACCGTCTTCATATAGGAAACGTGAATATGGTATCTTTGAAACCTGCTTTAACTTATCACTAAAGTATTTTAGAGCTTCAGTGTCTGATAGGTCTGGTCCATCTCCACCAAGTGTTTCAATTTCAGGACTCTCTCCCTCTTTTGAAGGTAACCAGTACTCTTTGTTGAATGCCAACATTGGTTTACCATCAGTTGAAAGTGAAGCGCTATCCCAGTCAAAATCAACGTTCTCTTTATATGAATGCATTAGTTGAGCAAGGGATTGTTTTGCTCTAGTTTTAGATTTACCACCAACTGGGATAATAAATTTCATTCTAAAACTTGAGTTAGTTGTTGCCCAAATAACTCTTGTATGTTCCATAATCCTTAATAGGTTAAAAGAACGTACTAGTCTTTCAATATATGAAACTCTTGATGATGTTGTAATTGACGAATATGATAGGTAAATTATCTGAGAATCATATAACTTTCTTTGCTTAATTGGATCATCTTTATATTGTACCCAAACTTTCTTACCGTCGTCGTTATTATATCCAGGTATCAGGGTTACTGGGTCTAGTTCTTTAAATCCAATGATAGTTTTTTGATCTGGTGAATAAACGATTTCAAATGCTAAATAACCATCAATTAAGAATTTTCTATAATAATACCATGCCGATTGGTCTTGTGTGAATCCAAAATATTGGTAAATTTGCTTAAAATATTTTTGAAGGTCTTTCTCAACATTTTCAGAAACGTCCATTCCTAAAATTTCAGGTTGACAAAAGAAGTTTTTATCATCATATACTATAGTCTCATCACAAAGTATATCTAAAATGTCCTCAATTTCGTCATTGAGTGCAAATCTTCTTAGGTCATCTCTTTTACCAGTATAGTCCTTATCAAAAAATGGAATGTTTTTCTTTAGGTTGGTATCGGTCATTGACATTGCGGCGAATGCTCCGTAGATGTCATCGTTATCATATCCTAGTGGATTGATTTGACCATATCCTATCGCGTCCTCCATTGGACCAATCGCCTGTGATTGTCTTAATACTAGGTCATCGTATCTCATACCAAACGACGATAGCTGTTTCAATGAATTTGAAAGGCTAAATGCTCGCTTGTTGGTACTTAATGGACCATTTCTATCTGTAAATCCTGCCATGTTAACTTATTATTGTAATCTAGTTAGTTATATATCTTATTTCTTGAGGTGTTGTTTAAACCTCTTCTTCATTTCATTTAGCGTAATCCCCTCAAGGTCTACAAAATCACAAAGTGCTATCTTTGCCCAGTTTTCATATGAGACTACCGCTTGTTTAGTTTTAAGATTTGGTATATATTGTCTAATTGCAAAATCATAACCATATCTTTTAAGGTATTGTATCGCTCCTTTATATGTAAAATTAAGAGGTCTTTGCATCTCTGCGTTCTTTGCTTTAGCACCGGTTGAATTACTTTTAATCTGTCCGGAAAGCTGCTCATATATCATGTCTAGCATTTCTTCTTTAACTTGAATTGGCAGCAAGTTTAGGTTAATACCAACATCATTTCTATCGTGTCGATCGAGTGCCAATACTACTGGGTGTTTGTCCCACCATTCAAGGGTCTCTAGTGTTTTTGGTTTTTTATATTCAAATACGTAAATTTTACCAGGTTCGAACCTACTACCAATTGAGTGAACCTCTTTATTAGCCCTCTTCTTATTAGTTTCGGTAAACCAGTCTTCAGCTTCTTTTCTGGCCCTGCTCTTGCTGCCAGCCTCCTTGCTTAGTTTACGTATATCTTTTTTAATTTTACCCATTATTTAAGTGACTTTTCGGTAAGGACTATAAATCTCCAGCCCCTATCTTCTGCCCATTTCTTAGCATATTTGTATTTATCTCTGTTAATTACAAACTGCTCTGCTAGAAATTTATATGATTTAAGCGCCTTTTTTGAGTTTACATCAGGTGGCTTGGGTTTTTTGATTTGTTCTGATGGTTTAATCTCAATTAAAAATTCTTCGTACTTGCCGTTACCCTTATCAACTTTCATATAAAAGTCTGGATAGTACTTTCTCTCTTTAGAATCAAGAGTCGACCAATACTTAATCACGACTGGTTCACTAGACCACCCTATTACATCATCTCTATTATCACACATAATCATAAACTTACGTTCCCATGATGACCTGTAGATGATAGGAGGGTTTCCTAAGTACTTTTCAGGATAGGTTGGGTTATAATACCCTTGGCTAAATCCTGAGTTTTTTGTCGGTTTAACATTCTTAATTGACATCTAGATATTAAACAATCCACCCGATTCTCCATCAGATCCTCTTCCAGAGCTGCCTTTATCAAGGCTTAGGGTTGATTTATATTTTTGAGGGTGGATTTTGTTCCATCCTTTAGCATATCCTCTTTTCGCGATTTCTGTGAAATATGCAAAAGCGTTTGTGTATTCTGGGTTAAAGTTTCTCCAGTATTTTAAAAGGTCAAGCAGTGCAAATTGTAGACAGTCGTTTCTGTCATCTTCGCTAACGTATGTCAGTTTTCTAATTGACCTTTCAGCCAAAAGAACTATCATCTTTTCTGCTGTTGGCGTTAGTTTGTCTTGATTTTTAGATTCAACTATCGCTTCATAAAAATCTTTATTATTGAGGTAATTCTTTTTTCTAGCCACTGTGTTTATGTTTGTTTAGCTATTATATAAAAAAAGGGCTAATTGTTTCCAATCAGCCCTTCAATGTTATTTATTGATTTGTAGTTAATTATATTGAGTCTCTAGGACTAAGATCTACTAGATTCTTAGCTATTTTTCTAAGTTCTCCATTGTGTGATATGGTAACTAAATCATCAGATGACGACGTTGTATAGTCTAAGGCATCTACTGATACTTCGGTACCCTGTACTAGATCGTCGCTATCTCTTCTAAGTGTCGCCCTTGTATAACCATCACTCTTTGTTAATTCATCAGATTCTAATACCTGAGCCACATGTTCTAACTTTAAGATTTCTGAGTTAATTAATGAATCAGCCTCTTTAATTTCAGGAATGTTTTTATTAGCATCTGCTAGTACATTTCTCTGGTCTTTTAAGAATGCAACCATTTCATAAGTTTCTTGTAATCTAGCATCAATCTTAACTTTCAAAGAATTTTGAGATTCAATTACTTCTGTAAATAGATCTGAGATGTCTTCTCCAGTAGTTTCTGCAATATAGTCTATTGTTCCAATTGCTGAAAGTTCTTCTAGTTTGGTAATTTTAGCCTCTTTATTGTTTCGGTAAATAAATGCCTTTTCGTTTGCTTTAATCACGGTTGTTGTAACTCCCTCTTCTGTGATTTCTACTACATTTTCTGCAGTATTAAATGCATTAAAGTTTTTTGCAGCAAATTCAAATTTAGATAGGATTGGCTTATGTGCATATTCAATTAAACCGGATGCAAATGCTCCCTCAGTTAAAGAATCCATTGCTACCTCTCTATTATTAATAAACAGCTTGTTTGATTCAGCAACATATCTATAAAGTACGTGTGATGCTGCTGGTTTAATTGCGCTAATCTGTGATTTTAATTCACTAACGATTACTTTAGCTTCATTTACTTCTGTTATTTTACCAGCACTTCTATGCTCAGTAATTAGCTCGTTAACATCATTAATTTTTGATTGAATCTCCTCAATTTTATTAAAAGCCTCGATTGAAGCATTTCTTTGTTCTTCTTGAAAGTCAATGCTGTTTACAGACTCAGTAATTTTACTAACTGATTTTGATCTTAGGTCGTAGTAAAAATAGAGTCCCTCAGAAGAAACGTTAAAGTTTTCTAATGCATATTCCAGTGCTTTAAGATCGCTATTTGGATTTAATATTTCAATTTTGTCTTCATATACATTAAAGAATGTTCCAGCGGAATAGAGTACTTTAGAATCTCCATTGTTTTCGAAACAAACAGTATAGATGTTTTTTGTTAGTTTTGCCATTATATTGTTTTCTAATTTTGTTTATATATCATTGTTTTATTCAGTAAACGGTAATGTAGTTCCTGGATCAGTTCTTGGGTTGCTGTCTCCCTCTCCAATTCCAGGTCCACTAGTAGCCATTCCGACACTAGACAGTCTGTTTCCAGCGTGCCTTGCTGTTTCAAAGTCGAACGCCGGTAGGAATGAATTAATCTCAAGAGAGAAGTCAATTTTAAAGTGTTCTTTTTCATCGAAACCAAATTCAATTGGTCTCTCAAGTGAATAGTCATCAGGTACCATGTATTGTGAGGAGACTCGATAGGTTCCCTCTTCTAAATGTCCAACCTCTACATTATAATAATTAGACTTGTACATTTTTTTAATAATAGCCTCAGCTACTTTAAACAGGTCTAATTGACTTGATAGTAATATCGTTACGTCAATTCCAATAACTATTGGTATCATGTTAAACTCGGCGACATAGGACTGCATTATTCCATTTTCATCTAGAATTGAATAGTTTCCAAGATTTCTTTTGTTTACCAGTTTAGAAGGGTCAACACTCATTGATGTCATATTAACGACTCCTCTTGGAACTTGATCGTAGTTTCCATCTGCTTTGTCCGGAGTAGGTGCACAGTTTATGCCATTTACCGTAGAGAATAAAAAGTTATCTCTCAAAAAGTTTTCATCTCCCGTTAACGAATAATAGAACGGAAGATCGATTTCGGACCTTTCATCGTTTGACAACTGCCTATGAAAACTAAGTTTATTGTTTAAATCCGACAAAAGTCCGACAATTACATGTCGGACTACACTGTCATCTTTATTAAATTTTTGGTTATATGTTGCCATACCTTATATATCATTATTCTATTCTCTCGATTTCAAATTTCGAGAATCCATTCTCCCTGAATATTTGCAGTTTTTTATCAAATATTTCATGTGGTAGAACTGAGTGGTTTATCACAAATGTATTTATCTTATTTTCCTTGATCACTTGTGCTAATATTTTTAAGATATTATAGACTCCATCATTATCGACCGAACTTAATAACTCATCTAAAAATAGTAGATTTAATTGCGGAAACCTTAACTTTAGTATCTTAATGATTGCGATAATAACGATAAAATCAGCCTTTTTACGTTCTCCTGTAGAAAGTGTCATTGGGTTGATTTCTTCTCCTAAGTGATTAATAACACAATTGAATTTTTCATCAAATCTAATATGGAACTGTAAGTGCATAGTTGCAGCCATTGCTGCAATGTTAGTATTTAGTCCAGGTAGAATAGTTTTAACCGCTAAGTTCTTAACCCCATCCTCTCCTAGAATGTCCTCTACCATTTCCATAAATTGATAGTCATTTGATAGCTTACTAGACTCTGTTGATTTAGCCTCTTCTTTTGCCTCAAAGTCTTCTATTAGTTTCTGAAGATGTTCAAACTGGTCTCCGGTAGATGTATCTTTAATCTTAATTAGTTCTGATTTTAAAGACTGCATTTTATACTTAATGTCGGTTACTTCAGAGTCAAGCCTTTTCTTTTCTTTAGAAAGCTCGTCTACCCTACTCTTAGCAGATTCCATTGCTGTCTTTTGAATCTTTATTTGAGCAGCACTTGTGTTTAATTGCTCAGTAAAGTTATCTAATTTCTGTACGTGCCATTCACTATCTAGCCGGGTTTCACAAGTTGGACAATTACCACTGTTATATAGGTCTACCTTCTTCTTTAAGTATTCCATATCATGCTTAATGGTTCCTGCAGTAGTTCTTGCAGTGTCATACTCTTCGTTGAATTTACCGATAGTTTTTGTTACACTCTCTTTGTCTATTTTTAACTTTGCAGCATCTTCATTTAGGCTAATCAATTTACTCTTCAGGTCTTTAATCTTTTCCTTGTTTTTCTGTGAAGATTCTTCTAAAAGAGTATTTAATTTTTGTCTAACTGAAGAAATAGACTCCATTATTTGACTAAGTTCTGACTCATAGCTTGCGATATCATTCTTAATTATCTTTCGAGCCTCTTTAATTTGCGACTGCATATCATTTAGCACTGAGAATCCAAACATTTTGTCAATGATTTGTTTCTTATCCCCATTACTCATCGTTAAAAAAGACTTAAAATCATTAATCGACAAGATAATAATGTTCTTAAATACATGGTATGGTATGCCGAATACCTCTTCTTCAAGGTAATCTTGAACACTCTTTTTACCTGCCTTGTCGAATTCGACTCCATTTAATTTTACTCCAAATACATTTGGCGCTAATCCTCTCTCAATTTCAACATCTATGGTACCGCATCTTAATTTGATTTGTACCCATAGCTCTCCATTAATTCTATTCGGCAAGTCTCCAAGCTTTACGCCTTCAACCTTACCATAGAGTGCATATATAATGGCGTTTGCGATGGTAGTCTTACCATCGCCATTCTTTCCTAGTGTTAGGAATAATTCCGAAAATTCTTCATCAAATTCTATCTTTTGAACTTGATTTCCATAACTTGCAAAATTTTTAAATGCTATTGAATCTATTCTCATCTCTCTATATCGTGGCTATATGCACAAAGATCATGCAATTGTTTTAGTTTATTCTTGAGCTTTTGTTTCGTCTCATCGTCATAATTAAGATTGTCGACATAAGAATTACAAAGATTTAATACGTTGTAGTTCTTATAGATTTCGTCATCTAGGTCATGAAAGTCCTTATCAATAATGTCATCTTCTTGGTAAATGTTAGGTTCTAGTTTCCGACCAACGTTCTGTATTTTGTTAATTAGAGAACTTAATGAATGTGAAGTTGCTATTTTACTAGGAACATATAGGTCAATAAAGTTATTTCTAATCTGTTGTTTAAATTCACCGAGAGTTATGTCGAACAACTTGGTTATATTAAACTTAAGAAACTTTGGTGATATGTCATTCGGAAAGAAAGTCTCCTCCATTGTCTCTAAATCAACCAGGTCAAACCCCTTTTGGTTGTTGATGTCAGATCTAGTCAATTCATAGGGGGTTCCAACCATTAAGAGCTTTCCTTTTTCTTGTCGGTAATGAATATGTCCACTGTAAACTCTAGTGAATTTTGCGTATTCATTTGGTCTGGTTCCATGCTCGTTCTTAACCTTTGCATTCAAATAAATTCCACTAACTTCAGAGTGACAAAATACTATATTTGCGGTTGGATATTCAGCTAGTGTTTCAGTCTCATGTTTTGAGTCTCTTCTCCATGGCATTAGCAATACATTTCTACCGCTCCATTTTACCATTTTAGGTTCCTTATAGATCTGAACATTTGGGATCCATTTCAGAGAATCAATTGATGTTATGTCATTACTCTTCTTTGCCCAAATATCATGGTTACCACAAATAATATGAACTGGCAATATTTGACCTAGTCTCTCAAATAGGTCGACAGCATAGCTTAAAACTTTAATATTAATCGACTGTCTGTTATCAAACGTATCTCCTACCTGGACAAGTACATCTCCTGGTTTTACGTGCTTCTTAAGAGTAGGTATAAAATAACTCTCGAAGAATTCTTTTTGAATATCTAGCCATTCTTGCGAATTTGCTCTAACGCCAAAATGCAGATCTCCTAAGATCCACACCCTATTAGCGCCATTATTAAATGTTTTGCTATCAATCATATTAAAATAATTTTGATATGTTTTTTCTTTCTAGGATCCCTGTCTTTAGATCCAGCTCTCGTATTAGGTCTTCTTTATATATGTTAGATAATGAGTTATAGAATTTAGTTGGATTAACGTCAAAATAAATACATAATTCGCTGAACAAATCGATTCGACTGTAATTTTTTGTCATTTCGCCAATGATATAGCCATATACGTCATTTATTTCTACTTTCTTCAACTTAGTATTTCTACCATGATCGTCTATTTCGTTAAAAACTTTAAACCTAGAATTTGTTATAAGTTCATGAATTTCATTCGCGATTAGCGCATAGTGAATTTTATCCTCTTCTGGTCTATTGTCTTTCCATGATGGTTCAACCTCAAACGAGAAGTTGGGTATCATTTCAAAATCAGGTGATTCGAAGTTATTGTCAAATATTTTATCTCTTTTCATTATATTCCGTGTAAATTACTGTTTGTTATATTATCCGTCTCAATTAATCGCATATATTTCCAATTAATATTTAACTGACATTTAGTTCCTTTTCCTTCTCCATCTCTCATCTTTAGGATTTTAAGCCAATACTCATCATTTGCCCTCATTAAGTCATCTTGAATAATACCAAACATGACGTCAGCAGTATGTGAAAGTCCTGCGGATTCGGCGATGTCTCCCATTGAAATATCACTTGAATTATAACCACCTCTTGTAATTTGAGTTGCTGTTACGATCAAATAATCATGTCTTTGTCCCATTGCTCTTAAATCTTCCGCAATTTGCTTAATCTTTAAGTAAGTGTTTTCACTGTTTGGATTCCTGTAGTTTGCTAAAATGTTAATGTAATCAATCACGACAGCTCCAATCTTAATTTGATGTTCCTCTTCAAGCTGTGTTAAATAGGCATCAATATCAAGTACAGTTGCCTGTGATGTCGGCATCTGCTTAATAAATAGTTGACCAGGTGGAGTAAAACCATCGCCTACAGTTTCTAACCTTCTTTTAATACTGTCCTTATTCTTTGCCTTTTCTGCATAATCATTAATATCAATTGAAAGCAGGTTTGCACCAATTCTCTTAACAAATTTATGAGCTGCCATTTCTGCCGTAATCACAACAGTATTAACTCCCATCTTAACAAAGTTTGCG
>Ga0209119_1003467_pt1 | contig 13543 bp, 34 predicted proteins | sample COG_03_FD_184747 | JGI IMG/M metagenome (GOLD analysis project Ga0209119, IMG submission 184747) | Pelagic Microbial community sample from North Sea - COGITO 998_met_03 (SPAdes) (version 2) | ecosystem: Environmental > Aquatic > Marine > Neritic zone/Coastal water | place: Helgoland, sampling... | reverse complement strand
TTTTTGCATCCAGGTTACAAAATATCTCTATCATTTTACATTGTAAGAAATAACTATCATCATTGGTTTCTTGTATTTTTAGAAACTTCTGATATTGCTTCAAAGATATTTCAGATAGGTCACTTGGGATGATTAATTCAACTTTCATATTTATATAACGTTTTTAAAATGGTTTTTTATAGTAAGGTAAATATAATAAAAAAAGGTACACCATTTCTGATGCACCTTTTAAACAAAACTAACTCAACTTAACTAAATCATACTTGCCTCGTGACAAGTGCCACTACACACACCTGGCTTATCTATATCTGCACCACATTCTGTGCATTCATATTCTTTGTACTCTGGGGGGCTATACCAATCCATAATATTCTGTTTTTAATTTACCATTTCGGTAATGTTCTACAATTACACCAGTTGACAAAGGTACTACCTTATATGGTCTGATGCTTCTTTTAATTAGGAATTTATCTATTATCTTTTTCATATCTGTTTTATCTATTCTTCTAGTTCGTTAAATACTGCGTGTTCTAAACAAGACCCACATAATTCATCACTTAAATAAGATGCTTCTGCACCACAACAATTACTATACATATTCTTTTGTTATTTCGTTATACTCTTTGATGTAGTCTTTGGCATCATCTAAAAAGGTTGGTGCTATATGTTTTAACACACCTCTGTTATCTTCCATATAACTAAAGTAGGTTTCTAACCTTATCTTAATAGCATATAGCTTTTTAAATTCTTCTAATGGTAATTTTACTGTTTCTTCCATATCTGTTTTGTTAAGGGGGTTTTTACACCCCCGCTATTATTATATTTTAGTTAAATCTATTGGGTTTTTGTATACTCTATTTCCTACTGCGTGTCCCGCATTCCAAAGTTCTTCACCAGCCCCAATACCCACAACTGTGTAGTATTCTTTGTTTTCAGCTACTATTTTATCTGTATATACTGAATTTCCTTTACTGTAAGTGATTGTTCCGTCTTTAAATACTATTGCTGTCATAATGTTTTGTTTTAGTTAATTAATATGAAGCAAAGATAGCAATAATTATTAGTTATAAACAAACAATTTTATAACTTTTTTTAAAATAATTTTTATTCTACTAATTTACAGTAAGTTATCTTGTAAGTTTTTTTTAGTGTAAAGCATATTTACCAAAGTTTGGACGGCTTAATATAGAATAAGTTGCATATCTGCAAGGGTCAATGATATGGTTGTTTTTATCCTCTGGTGTATTTATGAGCATACCACCTTTATCTTCTTTCCATTTGTAATTTCTAAACTCACTTATTGCATTTGTTGAGGTTGATAGTATATGTATCTTGTATCTCTTTAGTAAGTCAATACCAGCATTCACACTATCCTTACCTTTTATGCTTGGAAATATATTGTTACCCATTGCACGTAGTTCTGATATTAATCTTGGTTCTGCACTATCCGCATAAATTGGTTTGCTTGTTAGGTTTAGTTCTTTAAGAAAATTGTTTATATCACTTGTGGTCATTTGGGTTCTGTACAAATGTTCTTGTATATATAGATTATGCCCTTGACTATAAACAGCAACAAAGGTTGTAGGGTCATTAGTATATCCAAAATCCATTCCATAAGCAATCAGTTCTGCTTCTTGTGGTATCTGGTTTACCTCAACATACTTAAATATAGTGCTTCTGCTCGCTGCTCTTTCTCCTAATCCATATATCTGCCAATACTGTTCATCAGTGTCTTTTAACCTTTCTATTTCCTTTCTAATTGATGCTTCAATAAAAGGGTTATCAAGGTAAGTGGTTTTATAAAACACACAATCATCTCTTGGTATTAATTTGTCATATATCCAATGGTATTCATCTGATGGGTTAAAATCAAGTATAACCCTATCTTGTGTTCTAAACAACAACTGCTGCATATCTTCAAAGTAAAGTTCATTGCCCTCATTAACAAATAGCAAGTCACGTTTCCTACCTCTTATCTTTTGTGGCTGGTCTAAAGAAATAAATTCAACAAGGTTACCAAATAGGTGATATTCTGAATTAGACTTGTTGTGGTATTGCTCACTATAACATTTATACTTTTGAAGTATAGCCATAAAGTCACGCATTACCGTTGCTCTTAAACTTGGAAATGATTTACGGCATATAGTTATAATCTTGTCATTGTTGTTTGCACAATAGTTAAATATAACCCATAGAAGTATATTGTATGTTTTACCAGACCTTGTACCACCTTGTTCAACTACAATCTTTTTGTCAGTGTTGGCTAAATGCTTATAGACAATATTAGTCTGTATCTTCGGTTTTATCAATTATCTCTATTTGAAAATTAGTAGGCATACCATCTGCACCAGTTATTTCTTGACGTTCAATATAACCCCTTTTCTTACCTTTTGTCTTTAAGTAGAATATTGTTGCTGCTGTTGAGTTGGCAGATATTTGTTTGTGTAGTTGGCTTTCTGCAAAGTCTAAAGCTACGTTTTCAATATCCCTTACCTCAATAGCAAATGCTTTATCTTCTTTAAGCCATTTGTAATATGTGCTTCTTGGTATATCTGCTTTCTTACAAGCTACCGTAACAACTCCTAAACTTTGTTCAAGTGCTTTTAATAGGCTTTCCTTTTTTATGTGTCTATCTTTGTTCATTATTTTTTTTCTTTTGTGCTTCTTTTTCTTCTGAAGTTGGGTTAAACCTTTTTCGTTTTTGTTCGTTTATATATTTAAACCTTTCAACCATTCCCATTCTTCTAATATCCTTTTCCATTTATTTTAATTTTTAATGATGTATCTAATTTACGCATTCTATCTATTATTACTTGGCAATATTTAGGGTCAAGTTCCATAATAAAACCCCTCCTTTTTAATTGATGACAACCCACCAAAGTTGAACCACTTCCAGCAAATAAATCAACTATGTTAACTGCTTTTTTATGATTGCCTAATGCCCTTGCAGATAATTCAACAGGTTTTTGTGTTGGGTGCATATATTTAGTATCTTTTTTAATTTCCCATAAATCTGTTTCATTATTTATCCCATCATCTAATTTACCATTAAACAAACAAAACTCGTGCTGGTGTCTATATCCTCTCCCTAAACCAAAAACATTTTTCGCCCAAACAATACAGGCTTTAAAATCTAACTTATTTTGAAGTAAACCGTAAAATTTCCAATTACACCACACATAATAATTTTCGGGTTTTAATATTTCTAAAATAGAAACAAACCCATCTATTAAATTCTCAAACTCGTTTTCTGGTAAATCATCATTTTTTATTACATCAAATTTGCCACTCCTACCGTTAAAAGATACATTGTATGGTGGGTCTGTAAAAACCATATCTGCCTTTTGCCCATTCATTAGCTTTGCCACTTGGTCTGCGTCTGTACTATCTCCACATAATAACCTATGCTCACCTATCTCAATTAAATCTCCTAAAACAACATCAACCTTTAAATCTTCTGGCTCTTGATAATCATCTTCTTCAGCTTCTAAAACTTCATCCTCAAAAGGAAAACCATCTAAACCCCATTCTTCTAATTGTTTTATATCCCATTCATTTGCGAGTATATCCCAATCCCATTCACCAAACCCTACATTGTCTTTTACAATAAACTCTTGTTGTTGTTCATCTGTAAGTTTATCAGCTTTTAAAATATACACTTCTTTTAAACCAGCCTCCTTACAAGCCTTTAATCTCATATTGCCACCAAGTACTACCATATCTTTATTCACTACAATAGGGCGCAGTTTAAGCATCTCTGGAAACTCTTTAATTGACTTTACAAGCTTTTTAAACTTATTGTCTTTTATAAAGCGGGGATTGCTTTCATTTGGTTTTACCTTACTTATCTTTATTAGTTCCATATATATATAACGTATTTAATTTATTTATTTCCTAACTTTAATTTTAGTAGTCTTTCTCTTATAGCTTTTCTTTCTTTACCCTTTGGTAATTTGTCTAATAGTTGTTGTAGCTTTTGTATTAGTTTCTTGCTCATAGTTTTTCTATTTCGTTTAATACTTCTTGATAGTATTCTATGTTGTTAGATGGTTTTAGTATTTCGTTTTCAAGTATAAGGCTTATATGTAGTTTAGCACATTTCTTTGCTTCTGTGCTTGTTGTTGTTTCTACATAAAATGCTTTTACTAATTGGTATGCTTTCTCTTTTGGTGTTTGCATAAATAGCCATTCTTTTTTAATCATAGTTCTGTTTTTATATTCCACAATAACCAGTATCACAATCATCAAAGTCTTCATCAAATAATTGGTTTTGTACACCAAATCTTAATATGTCTTTATATGCAGCTTCTGAATTAAATGTGTTCCCAGTATTTTCTTCTTGCTTAACAAACCAGTTGAAACTATCTTTATCCTTTTGTGCTATGTGAGATAAAAACAATGGGTTTCTATTTACACAACCAACACAATTATTTCTATATGCAAACCTTACCTTTTGTTTGTCCCAATAATTATATATAGTATCTTTTTGCACATTGTCTTCTATCAATGGAAACTCTGCATATCTATAAGGTACATCTGCCCATTTATTATTCTTACCTTTTTTAGACTTACCTATTATTGTTTTAAAGTGTTCTAAACCATTTTCATCTGCACGTTCTAATATGTTAGACATTCTGTTTTTTTCTGTTGGTCTTAACCCTATTCTCATTCTTACTGGCAGTTCTGTATTTTCTTTTAAAAAATTGAATATTGGTGTTATTTTCATATCTGTTGTACAAAACCTTGCCATCTTATTAGGTAAGTAATTACTATGGTTTTTTATAACTTGTTCAAATGTATCACCACTTACCCAATTAACACCTTGTCCGGTATGTTGTTCTAAATCTAAAATAGTATATATTATATCATCCATCTCAACAGTACCAATAAATTCTTTTCCTATTTTATCTGAAACAAGTTGCCTTGTCTTTTCATCTTTGCCATTCATCCAAAGGTTATCTTTATCTTCAACCCTTACCAAAGAAAATATATTAATATTAGCTGGGTAATGTTTCATAAGATATGCAGATGTTTTACCACCAGAAATACTGTTTACTGTTATCATATTAAGTTGCACAGTTTATTATTTCATAATCACTATTGTTTTGCTTCCATTCAAAAGACTTTAATACTAAAGCTGCACGTTCATCATACATTGTTTTTTGTTCTTCTTCTAAATCTCTGTATTTTATTTCATTTGGTGTGTAACCACTTGAATATTGTTTATCGTAGTTGCTTAACTTTTCTATTGCTTTGAAATAATCTTTTTCTAATGTTGCATACTTTTTTTGTATTACTTCTAGTTTAGATATTTGGCTATACTCTATTTGTGATTTAACTATAAAGTTGCTTTCTAATTTATCGTAATAATCAAATCTATCTTTTTTGTACAATGGGTACATTTTGTTTGCGTGTATTGCCGTTGCGTGGTCAAATGATTTACCTTTTGATTTTATAAAGTCTGATATACTTACCCACCTCATATCAAGTTTGTTTCTTAATATATGACAAAGTAAAGCACGATGCTCAACATATTCAGTTTGCCTTGTTTGTTTGTATATATCTATGCCAGTTAAAGTAATAAGTAATTCACTTACTTGTTCTGGTGTTTCTAGTATTGTTGGTACTGTGTTGTAATTCATTTACTTTGTAGTTTTTGTATGTATAAAGCTGCATCCATTAATTCTTCTTTTAGGTGCTGCAAAAAATCATCTTTGTTATTGTCTTGTAGTGTTGTTTTGTATTTGTCTATACCTACACAACTTCTTATGTCAAACTCTCTTTTTAAATCTTCTACTATTTTATCTTTCATTGTGTTCTTAATTTTAAAAGGTGATAGCACTCGGTGTATTTTTGTCTAGCCTTACCTTTGTATTCTAGTTTAAATAATTCATATAGCTTTCTTGTGTATTGGTATTTTGTTGCGCAGTCTTTAAAATGCTTTTCTGCAAACACTTTTCCCTTACCTTTAAAGTAGTTTACATTATCTGCTGTGTCGCCAACGATGCATTGCTCATAGAAATTATACATAGCTTCTTCTTCTGATATGTCTAATATCTCTTTATGCTTGTAGTGGTAGTTGTACATCAAGCAAGGAAATTGTTTATAGTCTTTGTCTATTGAAACAATCATTACCTCATCTCTGCCAATATCATCACTAATCTGCTTCCAGTACCTTGCAACCATATCATCTGTTTCTACACCGTAACCCCAAACACTATCATAGTGGTCTTTTACAAACTGATGCATCTCATCTAATAAAGGTGGCAGTTCTTGTTTCTTTCTGTTGGCTTTGTACTTTGGTGTGATTAGTTTTCTAAAGTTACCCTTTGAACCACTAAAAGTTAAAATTTTATCTATGGTGTATTTATCTTCCAAGTCATTTACAATCTTCATATACTGCTGGTCAAACTTGTTTCTTGCATCAGCTATATCTGTGTAGTACTTTTCATCATCTGGTGTTTCTCTTTTACGATAGCAACTTGCAAAAATTAAACTATCTGCATCTACTAATAAAATCATAATGCTTCTTTAATCATTTTAAGGTGCATTTCTTGCATCTTCTTTTGTTCTTTAGTTACCATACTAATTATGCTTGGTAAATCTCTAAAAAGCTGGTCTACTTCCATTACAAGTGTTTTGTTATCATCGTAACCAATATACAACTCACCATCTGAACAATGCAATGTATCTGTTTCACCTACATAAGTATGTAATTGTGCATCTTGTAATTGTGCTTTTAATATTTCAACTTGTGCCTCTAATTTTTCTATTCTGTTATCTTGTCCCATTTGTCTATTGTTATGTTTAGTTTTAAATAATTCTTTTTACCTGGTTTTACTTGGTAGTTAATATGTACATCAGTTATCTCACTATCTTGTTCAGTATGATATTCTATTTGCTTTCTTAACTTTTCCCAAGCTGCTTCGTTTACTATCATACATTATGTGATTTTATAATTAAATCTAATTTGTATGAATATTCTGCTGCAATTAATCTTACAGTTTTATTTATCTTAAAATTTTTTGCATCAATTAAACACTCTTCTTTTAAATCTTTTATTTTATTAAGTAGTTTACTTTCTTGTTTACCTAATGCATAATTTTTAAATATATGATAGTCTTTATCCCTTGTGTATTTTAATAAGTTTAATGCCTTTTCTTCTGACTTAATTTTCTTTAAGGTTTCATTATTATTAAATATTATTTCTTTTAATTTTTTTATAGCATCTGTTTCTTTCTTAAACTCATAATCATTTTTAGCATCATTACGTTTTAACTTTTTTTGCTTTATACTTTCATCACAAGTTTCATTGCTTTTATTTAATGCAATTCTTTGTAGTACTATTTCTTGTTTTCTGTTGGTTATTTCAACATAATTGTTTTGTTCCATTCTGTTTGTTTTAAAATTAATATAACGCAATATACATTAATCTATTTTATAAACAAAACATTTAACAACTAATTTGGTTCTATATTTATATTTATTCTAACCGCTTGATTTTCTTTAAGCAAGTACACATCTTTTAAAAGTCTTTTCTTTGTCCACATTGTAGTATCTGGGCAGTACTTTTTAACTGGGGTTGGCATCTCTAAAGTGTTGAGGTAATACATAAAGTTTCCTTTAGGGTCATTTACAAAGAATATCTTCACCACATCATCTAAAGCCATTAAAGCATCATACTTTTCTTTTTCAAGCATTTTATCTTCATAGTACTTGTTTCTAAATTTCATCTCTATAACGCAATCCATTCCTTTTGGTGTTTTACCTTTTGCATCATATCTTGAATAACCATCACCACAATGTTCTAACTCCCACCCATCAAGATTTAAAAGAAACACAACTGCCTTTTCCCACTCATTTATTGTTTTAATTCCCATTGTTCCAAATTACGTTAAGTTGTTTTATCCATAACTTTATTTTCTTTGGATTGCAAGTGCAAGGTTTATGGTATTTATGATTATAGTATTTTGCGTGTAACTGGCATATAAGTTCAAACTCATTACCTTGTAAAGTGTTCTTTGGTTCTGACCTAAAGTCACTCCAGCTTTCAAAATCTTCTTTAGTAAATTTTACCATCTATCAATTTTTATTTCGTTTAACTTTTTTCTTCTGTTGTTACAATCACATTTTGTACCTCTTAATTTGTGGTATTTATCTACCAAGTATTTAATACCAGTATACTTTGTAATGTAATAAATAATGTTTCCTATTTTCATAATTCGTTTATTGGTATTGTTATTCCTTTACTTGCCATATTATCACCACCTTTTTTATCTTTTTTTGTGTTTAGATATTTACGGCATTTATCTTTTAAATCTTCTGTTTTTAAAATATATAATTTATCTAAATAAATATAATAGTATTTTGCTTTTGTTGTAGCAATTCCACTTGGTTTGTCATTGCATTCATATTCAACATAAAAGTTACCAGTCTTTTTATATTGTGCATCACTCTTAACCTCAACACCCATATCTAATTCTGGTATGTATATGTCCCATTCCAAAAAATAACCATCTTGTATAAATGCTTTAGGGTATTTTTTTTGTATTAATTTAAGTGCTTTCTTTTCATACACCTTACCAGTTTCTAAATCCTTTACAAATTTTTTTCTCATAGCAATTTTTTTAGTTTATTCTTAACTTTGTTGTATGTGTTGTAAAGTGAATAATAATGTATTAAACTTTTGCGTGAAAATTCTGCAATGCTTTCACCCTCATTTATTATCTCAAATACTTTTCTATCATACCAAAACATTCTTGATAGTTCTTCTTGTATTTTATCATATGGTTCTTGATAGTTTACATCTGATGTGGTTAAGTGTATGTCATCCATAGAAACCATTGTGATGTTTTTACCTTTTCTTTTTAAATCATAAAACAATGTTCTTAAAGTCTTAAAAATATAGTAGTAGTTTATTTCTTCTTCATTGTACATTATATCTAAACCTTTTTCAAGTTTCAGTTGTATCTTATAATACATTTCTTGTACAATATCTTCAGCAGTTTCTTGTTTACAACCAAAGGATAAAACTATTTCTACCCACTCTTTATGCTTTGCAGCAACTATAATCATTGTTTTTTGTACCATATCATTTTAATGGGTCATATAAATCACCAACTATTATTGGCAATCCTTTTTCGTTTACTTCAAAGCTAAATGTTTCAAAAGAGTAACCCCTACTTCTACCACACTTGACCGTTGTCCAATCTTTGTTTACTGTGTTTGCTTCCAAACTTATTACTGTTTCTGCTTTCTTTTCTAATGCTGAACCTAAATGACCAGTACCAAGTTTAGCACTACCAAAGTTTTGATGTATCACACAAATGATATGCACGTTTTGTTGTTGGCTAATTCTCATTAATGCGCTTACTAATTCATTACTTTTTTCTATGTTGTTTACATCTGCACATAAATCTGCTACACCATCTATAATAAGCAAAGATGGTTCTTTTATGTGTTCCTTTAAATAGTATTCAATAAACTCTAAACGTTCCTTAAAAGCTATTGTACGCAATGCAAACGTATGGTATTTATCTTTAGGTATGTTGCTATCCATATCTAATGGTCTTTTAAATACTTTAGATGCGTGCCAGCTTCCTTGTTCTGTATCTATATAAATTAAATCACCATTACCTCTATGTCCTTTAATTTGTCCACCGTAAATATTTGAACCACTTAAATAAGCACTTGCTAATAGGCTACAAAAAAAACTTTTACGGGTCTTTGGTGGTGCTGTAATTACTGAAAGATTGCCAAATGTTCCCAAAGCTATTGGTATGAGTAAATCACCTTTATCTGATTGTAAAACCTTTTCACCATAGCTTAAACATACTGGTGGATAATCTATTTTTTTGTCAATGTCTATCTTGCAAGTATCTGCAATAAACTCCATTAACATATTCTGTTCTGTTTCTTTTTCTGTCATTTGTTAAATGTATAAAAAAAAGGTGCAAGTTAAAAACCTACACCCTTTTAAAATTAGGCTAATTAAAATGGTAAGTCATCACTTGCTGGTTCTGCCACCGCTTGTGGCTGGTCGTCTCTTTCAGCAACCGTTACACCATCTGGTGACATCCATACCACCTTACCGTTTCCAAGATAGGTTTTAGCAACCTTTGCTTCACGTTCTTCTTTGGTTTGGCTATCCATAAAAGCTACATTGTTACCGTATCTGGTTTCATCTTGTACCGCTATTGTGAAATTGTAGTACACCGCACCATCTTTTCCTTTAATAAATTTCTCTTTAGGTAGTCTATCTACTCTAATACTTCCGTTGATAATTGCACTCATAATATATAGTTTAAATTTGGTATTGTCATTACACGCAATACCTCGTGTTTTTATTTTCTTTTAAAGTCATCACTTTCATCTTCACCGAATACACCCAGTTCATAAAAGCCAGTTAGTTTTAATACACTTCTTGATAATGCACGTTTCTCTGCCATCTCCATTACATAAAATGAGTTGCAATTACCATCTTTATAACTTGCACCTTTTAATGCACTACCAAATGTTTCAATTTGTACTTCTTCTTTTTTTGCATATGCTTTTACAACTGCAAAGTTAGGTTCACATTTTACAACCTCATAACTAATTGCTATGTTTTCTTTTGCAGCTATCTTTTCAATACCTTGTCTGGTGATAATAACATAGTGTTGATGTTTGTATACATCTGTTTTTTCAAGTTCATACTTCTTGTACAAATCCAATAATTTTTCTCTATCCATTTTGTTTAAATATTTGTGATACTTCTATTTGTGCTTTTAATTCTTCTATTCTATTACATAAGGCTTCTATCCTATATGTATACTCATCAAATTTACTCTTTGCAGTTTCCTTTGAATAATTAGTCTCCATTACTGTATATTTATTAAAGTTGATTTTGCATCATCTAATTGCACATTTATTGCAATCTGCTCAAATACATCTTCTTTTAAAATTGCATTGTACAGTTCTTTTTCAAGGTGTTTAATCTTGTCTTTTAAATCGTGTTTCTGTGTTCTCATTTCTGTTAAGTTTAAATTAATAATAAACAAATATAAACAAAATATTTAATAACAAAACTATAAACGCAAAAAAAAGGCTTGACATAAAGTCAAACCCCTTTTCCTTAACAAAACAGAATACCCAAAGATAGTCTTTTATAAACTATCTACCAACTCTTTATAGTGTTTAATCATATCTTGTAGTTCATCATTAGAATACTTTACAGTTTCTTTTGATTTTATGTATAATTCTTCGGCAGTACCATCACCATACTTTTCGTCTAATTGTTTACTAAAAATATACTGCTCACCAGCTTTAAACATATTACAACCAACGCATTGCACCGCTACATTCATTTCTAACCATCTGGTTGCATAGTGTTTTCTAGACTGAAAGTGACCACATTGCATACCTTTTTTATAGTGTGATACCTTACCACAAGTAAAGCAAGTAACATCACCATTATGGTCTGCATCCTTTAACCTTATGTACTGGCTAAAGATAGCATCTAGTTTTTTAACTATTTTACTTCTGCTTGGTTTAGATGGCATTATCTATAACTTCTAAAATATGTCTTAACTCACTTCTTTCAAACTCACCTAGTGATTTATCATCTACAATTAATAGGTAATAATCTTTTCTTACTTGAATACATTTTGTGTTTTCCATCTTTTATTTATTTGCTCTTATTCTTTTGTAAATTTTTTCATATTTCTTTTCTTTTTTTGATTTAGGTTTTGACCTTAACAAGTGTTTATTATACTTTGGTTTAAATTTAGAAACATAAGAACGTTCTATGGCATTAAATTTTTCTGTTGGAACAAAATTGCCGAGTGCTTCTATAATTGACCAAGCATCAAAAACTTTGTTAGAATTAACGTGTGCTGCTAATCTGGTTATCAAAGATGTTGATTGTCCTATATATACTATTTCATTTCTATACAATAAAGCATATATGTAATAGTTACCAATTATTATTGGTCTGCTTTTGTTTAATATTTCTTCCTTTGTAGTCATATATTATTTGGTATATGTAAAGGTAAATAAATAATAAATAACTTTTTGTGTGTTTAAGTCTGATTTTTTGAATAACTTTGTACTTTTTTATTACTTCAAATATATAAAATAAATAATTAGAAATATATATATAAATATAAATCTAAAAATATATATTAAAAAAAATATAGAAATACTTAAAAATAAAAGATAATGATTTTGGTATAGTATTCTATTTCTGCGAAATGTACTTATATTTTTCAATACCTCTTGAACCAAAATAAGCAACATAGGTTGTAAGTAAAAGTGATTTAAGTAAATCTATCCATTCAACACTTACACCAAATTCTATATTTAAGCTATCCATAAGAATTAATAGCCAAGTTGATATGGTAAGAAAGATTAACATCATTGGACGTACATTTTTTGAGAGCCAACTATCACTAGACATATCGCTTGACCATCTTTTAGAAACCTCTTGTATTTCTATAATATCTAATTCAAGCAGTTTTAAGGCTTCTTCTTTGTCTTTAGGTGTGATAGCATCATCTTTACTTATAAGACTACCTATCAGCTTTAAAATACCAGCATCTGGTACAACATCACTAACACCTTTAAGAATGTTTGGTGCAACTTTAGTAAGAAATTTACCTACTCTTGTATCTTTAAACTTCTTTTTCACTTATTTCTTTTATTCATTAAGTACCACTTGTGTGCAGTATACCCAATAGTTAAAAGTAAAAGTGTAATCTTTAAAAATACATCAACGTTTGACATTGAAAAAATAAATGTTCCTAAATTAATTAAAAGTGTTTTGTAGTCTGTTACCATATTAATAAGTGTAGTAAACACCTCTTTTTTTAGTTACTAATACTTGTTGTCTGTTGTTGTCTTTGTTATAAGAAACGTGCAACCATTTAGGTTCTGCACCAAATTCCCAAATAAGCTGGTCAAACTCTAAATTATCTTTTATCCAATGAAACATATCTAGGTTAGATTTACAATTTTCTTTACCACAAGCCATTCTTGTTATGTCCATTGCTTCACCTTTCATATGAGATGACGTTTTAGAGCCTTTTAAGGCAGTATTAAGTTCTAAAGACCTAAACATACTATTTACTTTAATTGGACACCCTACCCACTCTCTTAATGGTTCAAATACCTTTTCAGCAAGTAGTTGCATATTCTCAACTTGTTCTTCATTTGGTTTATTCTTTATACCTTTTTGTTTAGCATAATTAGAACCAACTGCTTCCTTGTAAGAAATGTGTTTACTTATTCTTTTCATCTGTGATTAATTTAAAAGTTCCATCTTCAAGGTTAACTTCTATGTTACCATACTTTGCTTCAAGTTCCTTTTTACTTTGTTCTTGCTTCATAGAAAGTTCTGCAAACATATGAGATAGTGTATGTGACTGTGTAGCCAATAATCCTAAATCGTGTAAGATTGCTTGTTTCTTCTGTTCTTGCTCTTTAAATTCTTTTAATTCACTTTTTGATAATTTTCCCATTGTATTTGTTTTTTGGTTAAGTATCAAATATACTAATTATTTAGGTA
>Ga0209119_1003462_pt1 | contig 13551 bp, 12 predicted proteins | sample COG_03_FD_184747 | JGI IMG/M metagenome (GOLD analysis project Ga0209119, IMG submission 184747) | Pelagic Microbial community sample from North Sea - COGITO 998_met_03 (SPAdes) (version 2) | ecosystem: Environmental > Aquatic > Marine > Neritic zone/Coastal water | place: Helgoland, sampling... | reverse complement strand
CCAGCTTTGTGCCGTCTTTAAATGTGGCTTCAACTTGTACTTCAGGAATAAGCTCGGCGACACCATCCATAACTTGATCAATGTTAAGAATGTTTTTTCCTTCGCTCATTAATTCTGAAACACTTTTTCCATCACGAGCGCCTTCCATAATTTCAAGGGTTAAATACGCCATGGCTTCGGGATAATTGAGTTTTACACCGCGTTTGAGACGACGCTCTGCTAACAGTGCGGCAGTAAAAACCAATAACTTGTCTTTTTCTCTTGGTAGTAATTCCATCGATATATACTCTAATGGCTAAAATAATGGTTTAAAAAATGGTGGTTCAATAAATAATGATTTAATCAATCAGGTTTAATTTATGTGAACCAAACGTTGGGCGAGTACGCCTCTTTGTCTAGCATTTCTTGTCGGATGATTGACCACCATTGGGTAAAGTGTCTTCTGGCTTGTTCGGCACTGGTGCCAAGGTAGCGGCCTACATAAAAATCACCCAGTCGTGTAATGCTTACTTGGCAATCACGGGTGCAATCAATTTTTTCTGCTCTTAAACGTTCAAGTTGTGTATCACTGTGTCGACTCTCTGCCTGTTGTTGATTATCAACGGGACCAAAAACGCAAAAACCATTGATCATATAATTTTGCATGCCGGCTTTACTGTTAAGTAAGGCTTTTCGATTGCTATCATTAATATTTATTTGATCAATAAATTGTGTAGTGCCATCAATCTTGATTTCATAACGCTGACGAAAACGACCATCGGTGAATAGCTGTTCTTTAGCGGGCAAACCAAGACTAGTGATTTCCCAGCCGCAAAAATGGCTGTTAGCTTCCATATTAATAATGGTGGTGGCTTCAAAGCATGCGTGGTTATGCACTATGGTTTCTAACGGAAACCACTCAAGCGTTGCATTGCTTTGCACGTTTATATCAATGACTTGACGCTGAATTGGGTTGTCTTCGCGCGCTCTATAAACAATAGTTGCGCCGGGTGTGGTTATTAGAGCCGCGGCATTAGGCTCAACATCGACCTTTATTGTGAGTGTGTCGCCAGAAACAATGCCTGCAGGAGGATGCAATAAATAAAGATGTGCATGGTCTGGCCCTTCAGGATAAAAAGGCTTTTGCACATACAACGGTCCGCGGTGTTCGCAACGACTTAACCTTGTGCCATGTTTTGAATGCGACAGTCGTAGCGTAATATCAGCTGGCCAAGTATCGGCTGTTATTGGCGCTACTGATGTCGTTAGCGAATCTAACATTGCTAATTTATCGTTCGCAACGAATAGGTTTTAGATAGGTTGTTTCGGTTTTTTTGGAAACAATTTTTTTAGCCACTACCGTTAACGCTAAGCCGCACGCTGCTAATAAAGCAATAGTGCCCACATGACCGGCGTTGGCAAACAAATGTGTGATTTGCTGAGCAAGAGACGATAAGCTAGACAGGGTAGTTGAATGCTCACCATTATGGGCTAAAGCAGATAAGCTAAACGTTGAGCTAGTCAATAATGTAGCAACGGTTAATTGTGTTTTGTTAGACATTGATTTCATGCGATACCTCAATAAAAATATGACGATAAAGAGTACTTAATTAAACGTGCTTAATTAAAAGTACTTATTTAAAAGTACTTATTTAAAAGAATTAGGCGTTTACCTGATTGATTTAGGGCTTTTCAAAAGCCTAAAGGGTATGGATAAATCAACCTATAAAACGCTTGGAATATTGGTCAGATTAATGACTTATCATCCAAGGCCGTTGTGAGGGGAATATTTTGCTGCCATCCGCTAAGTACATAACTTGGCTTTTTTTGGCGTTAGGCTGTTCACAGCCGCAACCACTACCGTGTTTTTTATCGCGGCTATCGGTGGTAGATATAATCGGTTCGTGCTTACTTTTTTCATTGGTGCTGTGGGCTTTGCGGCGTTCGTCTGACATTGAAAGAAATTCAGGTGCCATTAGAATAACTCTGCCACAGGCCGTTTTACAGGTTGGGCAAGGCTGTGGTGCTTGGTGATTATCCATTGAAACTAATTCGTGAAATAAACCATGCTCTGAACATTTGTAATCATATAGTGGCATTGGGAGGCTCCGGTTTTCAGGTTCTGTTTATACAGATTATTTTTTTAGTAAGGTTGAAATACTATTGGCTGTCTTATGACTGAATCTATGAAATAAACGGGTAAGAAAATACCTTACCCGTTTATTCGGGTTAAGCGCGCTTATAAATCAGGCGCTAATGGCACATCAACACTACCATCGACTTCTATTTTTGGTCCTTCAGCATTCGGTTGAATATCGAAATCAAAGATATCGGTAGGTAACCATAATGTTGCACAGGCATTCGGTATATCGACCACACCACTGATATGACCTTGCACCGGCGCACAACCCAAGAGGGCATAGGCTTGAGCCTTGGAGTAACCAAACTTAGTCATATATTCAATAGCATTTAGACAGGCTTGACGGTAAGCGACATTGACATCGAGATAGTGCTGCTTGCCTTCTTCATCAACTGAAATACCTTCAAAGATAAGGTAGTCATCGTATTTAGGTGTAATTGGGCTTGGCTTAAAGATAGGGTTTTTAACGCCGTATTTTTTCATGCCGTCTTTAACAAGGTTCACGCGTAAGTGAATCCAACCGGCCATTTCGATAGCACCACAGAAAGTAATTTCGCCATCACCTTGGCTAAAGTGTAAATCACCGACACTTAAACCGCCGCCATCAACATAGACAGGAAAATATACTTTAGAGCCGCGTGATAAATCTTTAATATCACAGTTACCGCCATGCTCACGAGGAGGAACAGTACGTGCCGCTTCTGCAGCTGCTACTTTCGCTTCATCAGCGTTCATGCGTCCCATATGTGCAGTATCTTCATAGGGCATTGCCGCTAACGGTGGTACGCGGTCAGGATCAGTATCCACTAACTCTTGCTCACGCTTGTTCCACTCGGCTAACATTTCTGCTGAGGGTAAACAGCCAATTAATCCGGGATGAATTAAGCCGGCAAATTCTACGCGCGGTATATGGCGCGATTTAGTAAACATGCCGTTGAAATCCCAAATGGATTTTTGTGCTTCTGGAAAATGTTCAGTTAAAAAGCCACCGCCATTTTGCTTTGAGAAAAAGCCATTAAAACCCCATTGGCTATCTTCGAAAGTACCTATATCAAGAATATCGACAACGAGTAAATCGCCAGGCTCTGCGCCTTCAACACCCACTGGACCCGAAAGGAAATGCACTTGAGTTAAATCAACATCACGTACATCGGAGGCGTCATCATTGTTGGCGATTTGACCGCCAGTCCAATCGATACATTCAATAATAAAGTCATCGCCAGGCTTAACAGTTGCAGCCATGGGGATATCTGGATGCCAGCGGTTATGGATTTTATCGTTTTCATAAGCAGATTGCTTAAGGTCAACCTTAATAATCGTCTCGGCCATGGGTGTTCTCCTAAAAATGTATCGGTTGATTTAACAGTTGAGTAGGGTCATGTGATAGCAATGGCTTTTAAACGTCATCATTAATAAGCTTTAACGCGACTGCGATGATATTGCCCTAGATGTTCACTATCGCGATTTATGCGTTAAACAACCATTCGTAATCAAGCCTAAGCTATTACGTTATTTGACGTAGGCGGTCTGAATGCCCAGTGTTTATGGGGTGTTCGAAGGAGATGCTAGAGTAGGGTAGCGATCTATTTATGATGTAAATAGAATGTCGCCAGATAAAAAAGTTAGAGGAAAAGTTAGAGAGAAGATTAGAGAGAAGATTAGAGAGAAGCGTCAAATGTTAAATAAAAAAACAAGGGTGACTAAAAGCCACCCTTGTTTGATTTGCATCGTTTGAACTGCCTCGTTTAAGCTGACAATATGAATTAAACGACTTATACCGATAAGTAACCTTTGATTTTATCGGTATCCACATTATCGCGTAAATCTTCATGAATAAAGTTGCCTTTATCAATCACAATAATGCGATCAGCCACTGCCATGGTGAAACTCAATACTTGCTCAGAAACAATAATAGTAATTTCACGCATTTTCTTAATTTCATTCAGCACATTGGCAATATCTTTAATGATTGAGGGTTGAATGCCCTCAGTAGGCTCGTCCAGTAAAAGCACTTTAGGATTGGTGACCAGTGCGCGTGCAATGGCTAGCTGTTGTTGCTGACCACCCGATAAGTTACCGCCTTTACGATGGCGCATGTCGCGTAGTACCGGGAATAGCGCGTAGATATCATCGGGTATTTGCTTCATTTTCGATACTTCCATGCCGGTTTCAATATTTTCTTGAACCGTGAGCGATGGAAATATCATACGACCTTGTGGTACATAGGCTATGCCGTTTTCAACACGCTGAAAGCTTTCATTGTGAGTGACATCAACACCATCAACCACAATTTTGCCGTCAGAGGCAGGTAAGATACCAATTAACGATTTAAATAACGTCGTTTTACCCATGCCATTACGGCCCATAATGGCTAAGGTTTCATTTTTCTTAACTGAAAAGTCTAAGCCATGAATAACTTCACTTTGGCCGTAAGATACTTTTAAATTTGAAACGTCTAACATACTAACCTCTTTGGTATCGCTTGCAATGGGATGTAGTTTTTTCTTAGCTGCTTAGTAACATAGCTGCTTAATTGTTTTGTTCACCATGCCGAATTAAAACTTAATGACCTAAGTAAACTTCAATAACTTTGGGATCATTCTGGACTTTTTCCATATGACCAGCAGCGAGTATTTTGCCCTGGTGCAATACAGTTACTTTTTGCGCTATTTGTGCGACGAAATCCATATCATGCTCTATTACAAGTACCGATCGGCCTTTAGAGATTCTTTTTAACAAGTCTCCAGTCTGTTCGCGCTCTTTAACCGACATGCCAGCAACGGGCTCATCTAACATTAGCAGTTGCGGGTCTTGAATCAGTAACATGCCAATTTCTAGCCACTGTTTTTGTCCATGGCTTAGTAATGCCGACTCAGTATCAAGCGCATCTTCGAGCATAATTTCTTTGGCAATTTCATGTATTTTCTGAATCACTTTTTCATTGCGCTTAAACAATAAAGAGCCAAGAACGGTGCGACCATAAGGGTAGGAGACCTCAAGGTTTTCAAATACCGTTAAGTTTTCATAAATAGACGGTGTTTGAAATTTGCGGCCAACACCTGCTCTTACAATTTCATGCTCAGCGAGCTTAGTCAGTTCTTTATTTAAAAACTTAATGCTGCCAGAGCTGGCTTTGGTTTTACCGCAAATTAAATCCAGCACGGTTGTTTTACCGGCGCCATTTGGGCCAATAACCACATGCAGTTCATTCTTGTCGATATAAAGGTTTAAGCTGTCTACCGCTTTAAATCCATCAAAGGAAACCGTTAGATCTTCTATTGCTAATGTTAAATCAGTTGATGTGCTCATATTTGCTCCAGTAAGGTAATACGCTACCGTATTTTAGTAAGACGATTTAGCTAGCTGTTTCAGATTTAGTGCTGTCGTCTAAAGGTAGTGATTCTTTACGTTTGAATAATCGAGTAATAAATTTAAAGCGATCGGTAATGTGATGGCCGTAGTCTTGCCACAAACCGGCTAAACCGTTAGGGAAGAACATAACAACCGAGATAAATAAGCCACCCATTAAGAATAACCATAATTCAGGGAATGATTCAGAAAACGCGGTTTTACCAAAGTTAATTAATAAGGTGCCATACACTGCGCCAATAAGAGACATACGTCCGCCGACAGCGGCAAATATAACCATTTCGATAGAAGGCACGATGCCAACAAACGACGGTGACATAAAGCCCACTTGCAGCGTAAACATTGCGCCACCAATAGCAGATATTAATGCTGCAAAGCAGAATATGAATATTTTAAAGTTAGAAACGTCATAGCCAGAGAAGCGTACACGATCTTCTTTATCTCTAATGGCAAGTAGTAAGCTACCGAATTTACTGGTTAGAATAAATCGTGAAATAACAATAACCGTAAGTAATAGGGCGCAGTTAATAAAGTAGAATAAATACTTAGCGCTATCACTGGTCATGTCCCAACCGTTCAGTGTGCGTAAATCGGTAATACCATTAATACCACCGGTAAAGCCCTGCTGGCCAACAATTAAGACCGTTAGAATAACGGCAATAACCTGGGTGATAATGGCAAAGTAAACACCACCTACGCGGCGCTTAAACATGGCGGCGCCAATAACGTAGGCAAACGCTGCAGGTAAAACAAGAATAGCGACAATGGTAAATGCGAAGCTGTTGAAGGGTTCCCAAAACCATGGCAACTGAGTGATTTGGTTCCAATCCATAAAGTCAGGAATACCAGGTGTTGATTGAATAGCAGTATTAGCAGCTGACGAAGCTTCGAGTTTTAAAAACATAGCCATGCCGTAACCGCCCAGGCCAAAGAAGATACCTTGTCCTAGGCTTAGGATGCCGCCATAACCCCATAACAATACTAAGCTAACGGCCGGAAAGGCATAGGTTAAGTATTTGCCGACTAAGTTGAGTCGGAATAGATCAAGGCATAGAGGGAATATCACTAATACTAATAGCGCGAGAAGAATAAAGCCGACAAAGCCTTGTTTTCCGCCCATTAGTTTATTGTAGATAAAGCTCATAGATATTCTCCAAATCTTATTTAAGATATTTACACAATATTGGTTAGTTGCGTGTGTTCAGTTGCTGCATGAGATACGTCGGTTAATACTAACGACGCACCTTGCTGGCAAATAATCCTTCAGGTTTAAACATCAGTATTAGTACAAGTGCAAACAAGGTATAAACTTTTGCCATTGATCCGCTAATAAAGAACTCTAAAATGGATTGCGCTTGAGCGATAGAGAACGCTGATGCAATGGTGCCGAGTAAGCTAGCTGCGCCACCAAAAACAACAACCATAAAGGTATCAACAATATAAAGTGTTCCTGTTGTTGGACCCGTGGATGCGATAGTGGTAAATGCTGCGCCTGCAATGCCGGCGATACCACAACCTAATGCAAAGGTATAACGGTCAACTTTTTTCGTGTTAATACCTACAGCGCCACTCATAATACGATTTTGCGTAGTTGCTCTAACGCGTAAACCCCAGCGAGATTTATACATCAGGTAAAACACAGCAAAAGTAACGAACGCGGTGAGTGCTAAAACAAACATGCCGTTAATGGGTATATGAATCGATTCGGTGGGTTGGTATGAGCCCATTAACCAATCGGGTAATGTTGGGCTAACTTCTCGTGCACCAAAAATAGAGCGATAGCTTTGTTGCATAATGAGGCTTAAACCCCAGGTCGCTAATAAGGTGTCGAGTGGTCTTTTATAAAGATGCCGTATTAACGCGTATTCGGCGAGATACCCTAGGGCGCCCGCAACAAAAAATGCGATAACAATAGCGAAAATAAAGTAGTAGGGCATAAAGGCCGGAAAGTACTGTTCGGTTATGGTGGAAATAAGATACGTTGTGTACGCACCTGCTGCCATAAACTCACCGTGGGCCATATTGATAACGCCCATTTGGCCAAAAATAATAGCCAGTCCTAATGCCATTAAAAGGAGTACGCTAAAAAGACTGAATCCTGCAAAGCCTTGCATGGCTAAAATCGAACCTAGTTCGCCGTATGTGTAACCGCCTAGCATGATGATGTCTCCGTCTTTTTAAGCTCAAGGCTCAAAATAGAAATAAAGATTGTCTAAAAAAATACAAATGGACTAAATGAAAGTGCTCTTAAACAAAAAGTGCTCTTAAATAAAAAGTGCTCTTAAATAAAATTGCCCTTTAATAAAAGCGCTCTTAAATTTGAAGCAATAATCAAGGCTAGCTGACAAAAGATTGCGCGAATCCTCTATCGGCTAGCCATGAGTTTTTATAACTTGATACTCTTGTTACTAAAGTATTAGCGATTAAATCGGATCACTTAATAACGATGGACAGTATTAAGTGATCGCGAACTAATAGCTTACTGGTAACCCGCTGGGAATGGATCTGGCTCAATTAATGCTGATTCATAAACTACTTCAGCTTGACCGTCTTTGTTCCATTTACCTACACGTGCAACACTCCAAAGGTGATGATTAGGGTGTAACTTAACGTAGCCTTCTGGTGCAGTTGTTAACTCAATGTCGCCTTCTTCAGAAGCAGCAACCACTTTATCGATATCGAAAGATCCTGCTTTTTCGACAGCTGCTTTCCATAACCAAGGTCCTAAGTAAGCAGCTTGAGTTACGTCACCAATAACACTGTCTTCGCCCCACATCTCTTTAAACGCGGCAACAAATGCTTTGTTGTTTGGGTTGTCCTGGCTTTGGAAATATTTCATGATTGAGTAGAAACCTTCAAGGTTTTCACCGCCAATGCCTAACACTTCATCTTCAGTAACCGAGATAGTTAACAAAGTTTGTTTCTTAGAAGTAATACCTGCGGCTTTTAACTGCTTAAACCATGCAACGTTACTTCCGCCAACAACTGCGGCATAGATAACATCAGGCTTTTTAAGACGGATTTTATTGATAACCGAACCGAACTGAGTGTCACCTAAAGGCTTGTACTGCTCACCAACAACTTTTCCACCTAACACATTTTCAATGTGCTTACGTGCAATCTTCATCGATGTACGTGGCCAGATGTAATCAGAACCAATTAAGTAAAACGTTTTTGCGCCTTTCTCTTTCGCTACCCAGTTAAGACCATCAATGATCTGCTGTGTGGCTTCCTGGCCTGTGTAGATAACGTTTTTAGATTGCTCAAGTCCTTCATAAAAAGTTGGGTAGTAAAGCAAACCATTTTCTTTTTCAAAAACGGGTAATGCCGCTTTTCTTGATGCAGACGTCCAGCAACCGAATACAGCAGCTACTTTATCTTTTACTAACAATTTACGACTTTTTTCAGCAAAGGTTGGCCAATCACTGGCGCCATCTTCCTGAATGATCTCGATCTTACGGCCAAGAATACCGCCCATATCGTTGATCTGTTTTATGGCAAGCTTTTCAGCTTCTTGCGCGCCTGTTTCACTAATTGCCATGGTGCCGGTTAGTGAGTGAAGAATACCAACAGTTACTGTGTCGTCAGTAATGGCGAGTCCAGTTTTATTGATTTCATCTGTTGGTAGGGCTAATGCATTGGCCGTAAGCATGAGGCTTACGGATGTTGACGCAATTAACGTCTTCAACTTGGTGCGAGTGCACCGAAATGGGCTTTTCTTAAACATCATTTGATCCTCTGTGCCGGTTAATTTGATCGGTATAAAGACGTAACGACATGACTCATTAGCGCTATAAAAAGAACTACTGCCATGCATCAGCAAGCAACAATAGATTGCCGTCTCATGGGGCAAATTATCCTTAAATACAGTGATCATCAGCAATTCGCTGATTGCACCAGTGCGCTACGTCAGTTGACTGTGGGCGAATAAGCGCAGTGGTTTAAGTGATTTGACGTAAGCAGAGTGTTGGAGAGGGAAGCGATTAAACGCCTGTAGTGGCTGATAGCAAATGCTTGGCATGGAACATGCAATACGAAAGAAGAGTAATAAAGAGAAATGAAGAGTAATAACGAGCAATGAAAAAAAGCTCTTTGATAGTGGCATGTTGCCCTCTAGCCCGTTGTGGATTATGCAAGCGATATTATGAATTCAGTCAATAAAACAGATAAAAGTTGGAATGCTCGATTTAGTAGTAAGCGAGCGGTGTTTTTTGGCATGCTTTTCTACTTTTCTTTTATTATGGGTAGTTTGCTAGCGCTGATTTATTTTCAGGTAAAAGCACAAATGGCGATTGATGCCTCGCTATTACAAGTGGCTTTGCTGAAGTCCGCTTTTGTTTTGTGGGTCATTGGCCTTATAGGTGCTTGGTTTTTTGCTCTTTACTATGATCGATTTCGTTTGTCGCAAGTGAAGGCCAGGCTTAAAACACAGCGACTTAAAGCTAAAATCGCTGAATACTCGGAAACTGATAGGGCTTTACAAGAAGCAAAAGCGGTTGCTGAAGCAGCTAATCAAGCGAAAAGTCGTTATTTGTCTGGGATAAGTCATGAATTACGCTCCCCACTCAATTCATTACTCGGCTATGCCCAACTGTTAGAGAAGGATAATCACTTAAGTGATAAGCATCGTGAGTCTGTGCTGATTATTCGTCGAAGCGGTGAATATCTTGCTGATTTAATTGAGGGCCTACTGGATATTTCCAAGATTGAGGCGGGTAGACTAGAAATTTTACCTAGCGAGGTGCAGTTTCCAGCCTTACTTGAGCAAATTGTTTCGATGTTTCAATTACAGGCCGATAAAAAGCATATCGATTTTTCTTATGAGTTTGGCAGTAATTTACCTGAGTATGTAAGGGTTGATGAAAAGCATCTTCGTCAAATTCTCATTAACTTATTATCTAATGCCATTAAATTTACGACACAGGGTTCTGTTCGATTTACCGTGGATTATCGCAGCGAAACAGCGATTTTTACGGTGGAGGATACCGGCAGAGGTATTGATTTACAGGATCAGGAGAGAATATTTAACCCTTTTGAGCAGGTACATAACCCTGACTTTACTGCTGTACCTGGTACTGGCCTTGGTTTAACCATTACGCGCCTTCTAACAGAAATTATGGGTGGTGATATTTCCCTGACCAGTGAATTAAATAAAGGCAGCGTTTTTAAAGTGCAATTATTAATGGGCAGTGTGAGAGAGCCAACGCTCATTCCTGTGTCACAAAAAGATATTGAAGGCTATAGCGGTGACCGTAAGCTGCTGATGGTGGTGGATGATGATCCTGTTCATCGAGAGATGATGATGAATATCTTGGAACCGCTAGGTTTTACCGTTACTGAGGCGAGTAATGCAATGGATTGCTTAGCGAAGACTGAGCAGTACTTACCTGATTTATTTATGTTAGATGTTTCCATGCCAGGTATGAATGGTTTGCAGTTAGCGCGAGCATTACGTGATAAAAATATTCGCAAGCCCATTATTTTTATTTCGGCGAATGTGCGTGAAGGTGATGCCGTGCAACATGAAGATTATGGCCAAGATGACTATCTGCCTAAGCCTATCAACATCGATTATTTGTTTGAAAAAATAGGCGCCATATTGGACCTTAACTGGCGTTATGTGCGAGCGCCAATAGTTTCGACAGCATCCATATCATCGGCCTGTAGTGGCCTTGTTGAGAGTGATTTTCCTCCTTTGTCCGACAGGCTAACGCTAAAAAGTATGGCCGAGGTGAGGTATGAAAAAGGCTTGGCCGACAGGTTAGATCGATTAGAAGAATTAACACTGGCTTCACCAATATTTATAGAGCAGGTACGTGAATTATTAAAGCAGCAAAAATTTATTGAAATCAGTCATCTTTTAGATCATTAGCTTATAAGTAGATAGCTTTTAAATAAATAGTTTTTAAATAGATAAACTTTTAAATAGGTAGTTTTTAAATAGGAAGACAATGGCTATAAAAATTGAACAGAAAAAAAGGGTAGTGCTAGTTGTAGATGATGATACCGCTGCAGTCAGTGCACTTAGCCAGTTATTGAACGCTGAAGGTCTGGCCGTGTTAGTGGCCTTAGAAGGGCAGCAAGCCATTACGATTACGGAAAATATTACGCCCGATATTATTTTGATGGATGCAAAAATGCCGGTGATGGATGGCTTTGACGCCTGTTTAGCGCTCAAATCTAATCCTGATTTGGCGCATATTCCGGTTATTTTTATGACCGGCCTAAGTGATACCGAGCACGTTATAAAAGGTTTTGAGGTGGGCGGTATTGACTATATTACTAAGCCGATTAATCACAATGAATTGCTGGTAAGAATGCGTGCGCATTTAGCAAGTGCTCAATCGACCATGCGTGCCAGAGAAGCCTTGGATGAGTCGGGTCATTATTTATTTTCTGCTCATGCCAGTGGGGATATTTTGTGGGCGACACCGCATGCTTACGAGGCGTTTGAATCATTGGGTGTGTCTGATAAGGCGAGTGCACTCGCGCTGGCTAAAAAAATTGCTAAGTTGATTGGTTCAGAAGTAAAGCCCCAGCGAGGTGTGCAGATTGAAAAGGACGGTTTAGAATTCGATATTCGCTATGTTAATCAAGTGGCCCCCGATGAATTTTTATTACGCATTGTTGATCTTACTGGTGATTCTGATACGGCTTTGTTAAAAAAGGAATTCGCTTTGACAGATCGTGAATCGGATGTGTTGGCTTGGATTAGTCAGGGTAAAACGAATCGAGAAATAGGCATTATTTTATCGATGAGTCCAAGAACAGTGAATAAGCATCTTGAGCAAATTTATAAGAAATTAGGTGTAGAGAATAGAACCACAGCAGCGATTATTTCTTTAGGTGTACTTAATAAGAGTCGTTAATTGTTTTATTGGACAGGGATAAAGTATGACAGGGATAAAGTATGACAGAGATAAAGTATGAGAGGGAATGAATAAGCAAAGGATGCTTTGAGTGAGTAAAAACGCAGAATTAAAAAAGGCTGGTAGAACCAGCCAAGGGAGCACCACTCACCATGAATAACATGGTATGCGGAGATTCGGAAATAAAAAGACAAACAGACTAAAGATTGAAAACCAAAAATATACTACAGAAAAAAAGTAAAACGAATAAAAAATAAAAAATAAAAAACGAAATTCTATAAAGTTATCTACAACCCTTTAAGCAAAGCAAAAAGGGCGTAGATAGTTGAGCATACTTCTCAATATTACTTAAGTGGTACTGAGTAAGATGCAACAACAGTTGCTTCTGGCTCATCAAAACCGGTTTGTGAATCAACGATTTTGCTAAAAGTAAATGCTAAGTTCTCAGTTGCTGAGTAAGTTACATCAAAGTGAGTTGAGTCGCCGGTTACTGAACTTGCAACGTCAGCGCCTTCATCATGAACGCCGATAGCGAATCCAAAGTCACCCGTTGAAACAGATGCTGAGTAATAAGCATAATCTTCATTGAAAGCATAACCACCCGTGCCGCCACTGATATTATCTTTATAAGTTAAAGATACTGGGCCTAAACCAATATTCAAAACAGCTTCAGAGAAGTCGCCTGGCTCTTCAGTAGTAGAAAATTGACCTGTTGGGTAAATATAAGTGATAACAGAAAGGTCGTAGCTTATAGAGTCATTGATTGATCCACCGTAACCAGCGAATAAGTCATACTCTGTTCCAGCAGTTGCATCACCTGATGAAACCCAAACGCCAGCGTAGAAGCCAGAGTTGCTATAAACTAAATCAGCAGAGATAGCCGCAGAACCTGTGCCTAATTCAAAACCGCGCCATAAGTAAGAGCTAGCAACAGTTGCTGATGCAGAAAGCTCGGCAGAAGCGCTAGTTGAAGCTAACATTCCAAATGGAACTGTTGCTGTCAATATAGCCATTTTCAAAGTATTGCTGAATTTTTTCATAGTGTTAATTCCCCAGAAGGTTAGTTATGTAATCGCGATTGCCTAGTTTTAATGGGCATAAATATCGAGCTCTTATAGCAATTGAATATTTAAAATTACTTTCAAATACTTTTAATTACTTTAAGAACCCACTGAGAATCATTCTATGGATTGC
>Ga0209119_1003461_pt1 | contig 13551 bp, 10 predicted proteins | sample COG_03_FD_184747 | JGI IMG/M metagenome (GOLD analysis project Ga0209119, IMG submission 184747) | Pelagic Microbial community sample from North Sea - COGITO 998_met_03 (SPAdes) (version 2) | ecosystem: Environmental > Aquatic > Marine > Neritic zone/Coastal water | place: Helgoland, sampling... | reverse complement strand
CTCTATTACATCTCTAGTGATTATAATGTCAAACCTCTCAGGTGACACCGTATCGTATATATCTTCCGCTATTAGCTCAAGGTTGGCCTCGTTTGGATGGCCAGCAAAGAATATTTTTCCGTTCTCTATACGTCCCTTAGATATATCTATACCTACACATCTACATCCTAGATCTAAAAAGGGTTTCAGGTTTCCCGCTTCACCACATCCTATTTCTAATACAGTGCAGTTTTTATCTACCTTTCTAAGCGAAGAGAGGTATGGAATCACGTACTTCTGTGTAGTGAGTGCTTGCTCGTTAAAATACCGTTTACCGTCTGAATGGCGTTCTTGCATTTATACCCTTTCTCTTAGTTGTCTTGTTTTGGAGCAGAATCATCTGGCTTAGGGCCATTCTTACCTCTGTTTGCTCTATTAGGATTTGGCTTCTTATTCGGGTTAGGTCTTCTACGTTCTCCTCTTGGGTTATCGTCTTTTCTGTCACCACTCGGCTTTTGTCCTCCTGGTTGGTCTTTCTGATCCTTATCTCCGGGCTTGTTTGTTTTGCGATTGTTTGGGTTTCTGTTCCCGCTTTTATTTCTGTTTCCGCCTTTAGACTTAGAACGATTTCCTTTGTTCTTATCATCCATACGAGTAAGGTCTGTATCGCCTAGTAGATCATCCTTAAACTCTAGAGTCTTGAAAGCTATCTCAGCACCTTTAGCTGTATCACTAAGGGTCATAGGAGTTTTACCTTTCTTGTTTTCCGCTATTATCTCGTTTACTCTATCTACATCCACAGGTATCCAGTCAAAGCTATTTTCATAGCAGTACCAAGCGGTCCCTTTTAGAATGTCGATTTTTCGAAGAGAAGCTAATCCAGATTCTGTCTTTAGTTTTATACTATCAGATGGAAATTCATTTAATTTCTCTGTATAGACCTCTAGTTCGTAGTTTAAGCAACACTTCAATCTTCCGCATTGTCCACTTAGCTTGAGCATATTAATAGAGAGATTCTGTATTTTAGGAGCAGACATACTTACTACTTTGTAGTCTGTAAGCCACGTACTGCAGCACAGTTCTCTACCGCAGCTTCCTATGCCACCTAGTCTAGATGCCTCTTCTCTATAACTCACTTGCAGCATTTGTATTCTGCTTTTAAAAGAGGATGCATATCGGCGTATGAGTTCTCTAAAGTCTACACGACCTTCTGAAGTATAGTAGAAAGTTACTTTTTTGCCATCCCCCTGAAACTCGATATCACTTATCTTCATTTTGAGACGAAGTTGAAGTGCTATAGTTCTAGCTTCTTCTAAAGTTTTTTGCTCTTTGTCTTTATACTCTTGGTATTTTTTTATTTCGGACTCAGTAGCTATGCTTTGAATATTACGCATTTCTGCATTGTCTTCTTCTACTCCGTATTTTTTTAAGTGAAGCTTTACTAATTCTCCTGCTAGTGATATTTGACCTACATCATAGCCTATATCTGAGTCTACTATTACGTAATCGCCAGTAAATAGTTCTAAGCCTTTTACGTTTTTGTAGAATAGTTTCTTACTCCCCTTGAAACGAACCTCTACTATGTTAAATGGTTTATAATCCTCTGGCAATACCATGTCGGTAAGCCAATTATATACATTTAATTTATTGCAACTGCCTGTACTGCAACTGCCATTATTCCCACATCCGGGGCTATGACTTCCATTATTAGTTCCGCAACTTCCGCATCCCATATCTATATATTCTCTTTGCTTTTGATTTTTTGAGTTTTTATGAATTAGATAAATAGTCCAACTAATTCATAAGTGTATTATACACAGTTCAAATATATCTAAAAAAGCCTTAAGGATTTAGTAATACAGCTCTGTATAGTGCCTAATAAATTTGGTTCCCCATCGTATAGGGTAATCGTTGATGTTTTTTGTGTCACTCACCATGTTTGGTTGCACTGCTATTGCAGCCATATTGAGGCCAGCTCCACACAGTGCCACTGTAGTTCCTTGTATCCTCGGATTTATTTCCAAAAGTAAAGGTTTGCCCGATGCATCGTATTTTACTTGTATGCCAATAGGGCCCTCAAGGTCTAAAGAATTTAATATTGCTTCACAATATTTTATTATTTCTACATTCTGCTCTATTGTCCCAGCTACGCTAATGCCATTATTCATTGTTTTTCGAAGACGGGGTATTATAAATTTTATTACTCCTTCTACAATTAGACAATCAATAGTATACTCTGCACCGGGCATATACTCCGAAACTAGGAGAGGAGGGAAAGGGTCGGATTGTAAAATATCGTTTAACTTTTCGGGCTTTATGTATGTACTATTCGGTTTGTAGTTAAACAGCAAGTCGCTTTCTTCTACATCGTCGGTCACTATTCTAAATCCTCTACTACCATTAGCAACACAAGGCTTTATAATAAATGTTTCGTTGCTAGCTAAATAAGGATTTGCAGCGTTTTTGTATTCTTGATAAGTAGTTGCTATACTGAATTTGGGAGTGGGTATCTGATTGTTTTTTAGGTGATTATACAGTTCCCCTTTGTTGTTTGCTATAGCTAAACTCTGTTCGTTACTTACTATTATTCTAATATTATTTTTTGCAAAAAGTGCTTTGTTTCGTGCCAAAGGAATGAGCTCACGAGTAGTTATTGGGAGTACGATGTCTATTTGGTGTTCTATACACTTTTGTAGGAAAGAGTCAATGTACTCAGGGCTATCTCCTGCAGGTACAGTGAAATATTGATGAGCTAAAAGCTTGCCTGCCGTTTGCTCTTGTATGTCGCAAGAGAAAAGTGTAATATCCTTGTTAGACTCTAATATAGCTTTTAGAATACCTGGGGCCCCAGGAGCTCCACCCCCTGTTACTAGAATATTTTTTACAGTTTCCATCTCACTACCTCGAATACTTCAGCTAGATTTGCGTTGATCTGAATGCCTCTATTCAGGGCTAGTCCTTTTATAAATTCTGGATTACTATAGGGTCTATGTGCTTGAGATTTGTAAAGTTTTAAGGCTTCTATCTTTTTATCTATGTGCCTTTGTTCCAGAGTGATGAAGCATGTAGTATTGAACACCAGATTGTTCCATGGCATTTCGTAGCACAAGATACTGCCAAATTTAAAAGCTCTTAATCCTTCTTCTGCTATAGTTTTATGGTCTTGGTGAATATCGTTGAGTGATGGCATGAGCACTAAATCAGGTTGTAGTGTTTCGCGAAGTTTTATAAGGTCGTCGAGTATCTCCTGCCTGTGATAGGTGAATGTACGTACCTCGTAGTCGTGTAATATAAGATGGTCAGATGCTATGCCCAATGAAGCCGTAGCTGCTTTTACTTCAGTAATTAATATGTCTTCTGGAAACTGAGGTAAAACAGACTGTTTGCAAGCAGAAAATGTGGCATAGTATACCTCTTTTCCTTCCTCTACCCACTTGTTTATACTCGCTCCACAACCAAACTCACCATCATCGGTATGTGGTGCTAAAATTAGTATTTTTTGAAAAGAATCACTCATTATTTATTTCGTACAAAGTTATATCTTAGTTGAAGGGATAAGTTAAAAATGGCAATCTTGGCATTTGCATTTCGCTGTATGTGGTAAATTACTTCATTAATTTGAGCGTAACTTTTTTCTATGCACGATGCGTTGAGAGTAGTAGAAAACTTTTTAATAAAATCTTGCTGATCTTTTTCTGCTTTTATCTCATAGTTATCTATCGTTTGATAGAGCATGCTCTCCCTGAGTATAGATAAGCCATTGGTCAAAAAATACTGTAACTGCACTCTTCCTAGTTTATGCATACTATCAGCTAAGGTACTCACCTTGCCTAAATTATTTGAGTAGCACGCCAGCATCCAGTCTCTAAACATCTCTGCATAGTTGTCTTCTACGCTTTCTACGAGCTCTACAGCTTTATTAAAATTCCCTTCTGATAAATAAGCAATTTGTTCTGCTTTTTGCGGATCTAGTGCATACTTGTCTATCAGGAATTCCTGTGTTTCTGCTTCGGTGTACTTTGGTACCTTGATCAGTTGAGTTCTGCTCGTGATAGTAGCTAGCAAAGCATCAGAATTTTCGGCTACTAGTGAGAAGTAGGTTTTTTGAGGAGGTTCTTCTATTAGTTTTAGTAGAGCATTACTCTGTCCTTGTAAGTACTCAGGCATCCAAAGTATGAGTGACTTTGCTTCGCCTTCATAGGATTTTAAGGAAAGTTTAGTCAGGATTTTTCTGACTTCTTTTATATTTAAGTTGGGAGATTTATTCTCATCTTTAGCTGTAATAGCTGCCCAATTAGTAATATTAAAATACTTGTTTTTAGTTACAAGCTCTCTCCATTGTACTATGAAGTCATCAGAAATACCTTCAGCCCCTCCTGTATGAGGAAAAGAATAGTGAACATCTGGATGAGTAAGAGAAGTTATTTTTCTGCAAGAAGAACACTCGCCACACGAATCTGTATCCGATGGATTAGAGCAATACACATATTGGGTAAGTGCAGATGCTAGTGCAAGCTTGCCACTTCCTTCGGGCCCTAAAAATAAAAGGGCATGTGGTAGCCTATTGGCTTTTACACTGGCTATCAGCTTCTTTTTAATGGACTCTAGGCCATAGACTTGCGAAAACTGCATACTTACTTTGCTTGGCTAACGCTCTTAGCTTTAGGTTTGGTGTCCAAAAAAGTATTCTTTACCCAAAAGAATATGCAGATACCTATCAGTAGATAAACTAGCCCACCGAATATAGCAGCTAAGCTAGCCCCTAAGGCATAGGTTTTTGGCTCAAACTTGAAGGTGACAGTATGTTGTCCTGCAGGTACTTTTAAGCCTCTCAAAACATAATTAGCTCTAAAGTAATCTACCTTCTCATTGTCAATATATGCGTCCCATCCTTTGTCATAATAGATTTCAGAAAAGATCACATTCCCTTCTGTACTAGAATTAGTAGTGTACTGCAATTCCTCAGGGTGATAAGAGTTTAGCACTACGCTTGCATTACTATCAGATACTGAAGCTGTGCTAATGCGATCAGCAAAAACCTGTTCTACTATTGCTTCCTTTTTAGTATTTAAACTACCAAGGGCTAAAACAGCACTGTCTGCATTTTCTACTATATTTATTTTGTTTACAAACCAAGCATTTCCTAGTGCTTCTGGATTTTGACCATATAGCGGCTGAGCTCCTTGCTCTTGTCTATTTGGGTAGATAAAGTATTTCATGTTCAGCATATTGAGGATGCCGTTATTCATTACTCTCCCATTGGTAAGATCCTCATTCAGCTGCCAATCCCATATATCTTGGTATCTTCTTATCTTCACAGCACTATAGCCGCCTATTGACTTATGAAAATAAGCACATCGATTACTGTTCAGTGGACTTTCTGTTAGGTCTAAAACGCGGTAGTAACTAGTGTCTTGCTTAATATCTAAATCGGCAGAGTACGCAGTGAAAGGAACCGATGAGGTTACTCGTTTCTTAAAATCTTTGTTATCTAAATATCTTTTTCCAACAGTCCATAAATCTGCTAGAATTAGTAATCCTAGAAACAGAACAGCATATTGTGACTTTATTTTTTGCTTGTATGCTAGCCAAAGAATGAGGAGTAAAAGTAGAGCAAAGAGTAAACTTCTAGAACCATCTTTCTTCATGATTTTAAGTCTCTCTTCTACAAGTCTATTTTTTATGTTGTCTATATCTCCTTGAGTTACTTGTGTTCCACGCTGTTGCAGTGCCCTTTGGGCAGTTCTGGTATCACTATCATACACCATCTGGCCTGTAGTCTCGTCATACTTTGGTGTAGAACTAAAGTCATTGAACATAGTCCCTGTGAAGGCCAATAGCACTATTAGTCCTATCCCGATGCCCGCAGTAATGGAGATAGGCTTTATGTTTTCTTTAATATACTTTGGGTTACTCAGTATCTGCTCTACTGCTAGCATAGCCAGTAGGCCTGTACATACTTGCATTATTGCGATCATCATACTAGGCGACCTAAATTTATTGTACAAAGGGAAGTAGTCATACATCCATAAGTTGAACCAGGCAAAATTATTAGTACCCATACTCAGTACAATGGTGAGTAGCATTACAGATAGTAGCCACCATTTCTCGCTACCTTTTACTATGACTAGCCCTAGGAGCATAAGTATAAACATGGTGACACCTAGATACTTGGGGCCGGATGTAGAACCTATCTGTCCGTAATAGAGCTGTAGCTTGTCTGAATCTCCACCACTATAGTTTGGAATAAAAGTAGCTGCGTAGTCTGACCATCCCATACTGTATGAGAAGACATAATCTTTGGTAAGTCCGTCTTTGCTGTCTTCCTGATTATCTGCAGATTTACTTATGGTAAGTTCAGAGGTTCCACGTATGGATTCTTTTGCATATTCATTGACTAAAAGCAGATTAGAACTATTAGCTCCTAAGGCTATCCCTGCTCCAAGTATCGCAAGTCCTGCGGCCTTGGCAAAGTCTAAGATTCTTTTTTCTTTAATATGTTGGAACAGCTGAAAAATGAAAAAGAAGGCCACCATAAAGCCAGTGTAATATGTTATTTGGAGGTGATTTACGAAAATCTGTAAACCCAAGCCTGCGGCGAGTACTGCTATGCCTAAGAAATATCTTTTACGTACTAGCCATTTTACACCTGCTATTACTAGAGGTATGTAGCTTATAGCTGCAGCTTTGGTACCGTGACCTACGGCTAGTATTGTAAGATTTTCCGTGGCAAAACCTATCCCAATAGCTCCAACCAAAGCAAGCCAAGGCCTCACCTTGAAAGCTAGTAACATTATGAAACTGAAGAATACGTATCTAAATATTTGAGACCAAAGTCCTGGTTTTTTAGGGAACATAAGATGCTCTATCACTGGATTCACTGATCTAGAAATAACATACGATGGCATACCGCCAAAAAGAGCATTGGTCCAGAGAATCTTCTCTCCTTTTTCATCTCTGTATTGCTGAATCTCGCTGGAAGCTCCCTTGTATTGTAAAATGTCACTCTGTACAGGCTCTTTACCTTTAAAATTGCTAGGTACAAAAAGTGCAGTCACAATAAATATAACTACCGTAATTGCTAAAAAAAGTAAGGTGGACTTATACTGGGAAATAAAATTATTCATATACTTTATTAATTTGGCCAAAAATAGAACTTGTTTGATAAGATTTTACAAAATACCTAAATATATGGTCAATATTTAGGTAAGCTCTATAGCAAATTACTGTATTCTGCTGCTTGAGCAGGTCTGCTGTACTTTGTTATTTTATCATTTGGAGCATTGTGTGTTATCCCTTTTTGCCAGAGTACATAGTGCTTATGGACAAATTCATATACCTTTTTATGATCTTGTTTTTGAGATATGCCCGTTTGGGTTTCTCGCAACATATCTGCCACAAAACCATCTTCCTTTCCTATATAGATAATAGGCCTACCGCTTGCCATATACTCATAGACCTTTGCTGGGATGCCACCTTCTTGGCCAGAGGAGTTTAGTGGGCCGCATACTAAAAGGATATATGATGTTTCTAAAAATGAAATGCTCTCATGGTGAGGCACATATGCGGAGTATGCTGTGTGATTTGTTAATTCGCGAACACTTATTTCTTCGGCAAGTTCTGGGTAAGTAGACCCCACAAACTGGAGCTTTAAAGATGCTTCCGGATGATTAGTTTTAAACATCTGAAGAGCATCCAAAAAGGGTATAATATTATACTGATCTGAGATTGTACCAGTGTAGGTGATTACAAAATCTGTCTTTAGCTGGTAGTCAAATCCCTCAAAGTCTTTAGGGTCATATCCATTGGGAATACTTGTAAACTTATCACTAGAAACTGTAGGTGATTTACTATTAAAAAAAGGGATATAAACAGGGCTAGCCGTCACTATATGGTCTGCAGTTTCTATAACTTTACGTTCGTACTTGAGGTTTATATTGTGAGATAGTTTGCTGTGTTTCAGCAGACTGTAATAGTATATGTCGGTCCACATATCGCGAAAATCTACAATCCAACGGAGGTCGAACATTTTTTTGAGTTCGTATCCTATAAGTTGTGTAGAGTGTGGTGGGCTAGATGTAATTATTGTTTTTATACCTTCCTCTTTTATAAGTTGTTGTGCTTTTTTAATGGCATATTTATTCCAATATTTACGAGGATCAGGGATAAATAAGTTGCTGCGTAAAAAAACAACCGCCTTTTGAATATAGTTTTTATGATCTATGCCACCTAAACCAGCAGTAGGCATATTTTTTTTGCCAATGAGCTTCTGATATAGATTAAGCGGTTCAAACGATTTGGTAAGATGAACCTTTATGTTGGGATGAATTTCTAGTGCTAAACTTTCATCTGTTACCGCATAGCTGGCATACTCTGGATCTGGAGCTATTACGTGTATGGTATAGCCCATGTCGCATAAGTAATTGGTGAGTTTAAGCCATCGCTGTACGCCTGCACCTCCACTTGGGGGCCAGTAGTAAGTTATTATCAGTATAGTCTTATCCTTGCTCAACAAAGGCAAATATATCCTGCAATTGTATTAGGATGTATAGAGTACTGAAAATACTGTGCAGATAATAATTTTTTATTTCGACTCTTAATTTGTCAATTTGCTATAGAAATATGTGTGGTATAGTAGGTATAGTACAAGAGGCAGGCTACAATGAAGAGCTGCAACCGTGGGTAGAGCAGATGCTTGCTGCACAGCACCATAGGGGGCCAGATGCTACTGGGGCTTTAGATATTCCTATCGGAATATTGGGGCATAATAGGCTGAGCATCTTAGATTTATCTGTCTCATCCGATCAACCATTTGTCTATAATGCGGTCATTATAGTGTTCAATGGAGAGGTGTATAACTATGTGGAATTAAGAGACACTCTCAAAGCTGAAGGTTATAAATTTAATACCACTGGAGATACAGAGGTTGTTTGTGCAGCTTATCAGCATTGGGGTAAGGAGTGTGTAAAGCACTTCGTTGGGATGTGGGCCTTTGCTATCTGGGATAGCGAGAAGGAACTTTTATTTTGTTCTAGAGATAGGTTTGGGATTAAACCTTTTAACTATATGCTCCAAGATGGGAGAATGTCGTTTGCTTCGGAGCTTACTACGCTTAGAACATTACCTTTTTTTGATGTTACACTTAATAAAAAGCAAGTGGCTAGAGGCCTAAATTTGGGATGGTCGGCGTATAAGGACGAAACGTATTATGAGAATGTAAAACAACTAGAAGGAGCACATAATCTAATATGGCAAAACGGACAAGTGACTATTGAGCGATACTGGGATCTGACTAAAGTAGAGGTGCCAGATAAAGAGGAAGATGCTGTGGCAAGATTTCGGGAGCTTTTTGATGATTCCATAAAGTTGCACATGCGGTCTGATGTTAAAATAGGTTCTTGCTTAAGCGGTGGGCTAGATAGCTCAGCTATAGTAGCAGCTATAGCAGATAAACATCCAGAAGACTATCATACATATACTATCTATTTTACGGGTAAAGGAGCTGTAGATGAGCGTCCTTTTGCTAGGCTGCTAGAGAAAAGATATGCTAATGTAAAATCGGAGTATAGCGAGCCGTCGGACGCTGAACTTACTTCTGATTTCGAAAAATTTATGCGTCATGTAGAACTGCCATCTGCAGGCAGCTCGTTTTATTCCCAATATTTTGTGATGAAACTGGCAGGAAAGCACAAAACTAAAGTGCTCATAAATGGACAAGGAAGCGATGAGTTTCTTATAGGATATATGCACACATACTACCGAATATTAGCAGATTGTTTAAGAGAATTTAGGCTGTTATCTTATCTGAAAATACTTAGAGATCATGTTAGAGAACACGCATTATCAATCAAGCAAATTCTAAAAACCATTGGACTATCCTTTCTGCTGGTGGTGAAAGATGAAAACGATTTTACTCGCATAGAACTAAAACGAAACTACAAGCAAATAGAAGGCTATGACTATTCTGACACTACTGTTCAGCTAGAAAATAAATTTAAATCACGTACTGATAATTTTCTCTATCACCTGATAATGACTACTACATTGCCCACTCTCCTTCATTTCGAAGATAGGAATAGTATGGCTTTTAGTATAGAGAGTAGAGTGCCTTTTTTAGACCATAGATTAGTCGAATATGGATTTTCTCTTCCGGTAGAGTGGAGAGTGAAAAACGGACTCACTAAGTATGTTCTAAGAGAAGGACTCAAGGATGTATTGCCACCAGAAATTTATGCTAGAAAAGATAAGAAAGGATTTGTAACCCCAGGAGAATTTAAATGGGTGAAAGGGCCGTTGAGAGAATATTTTATAGATTTAGCAAAGGATATAAAGCTCAACTGGCGATTGAATGTACTACAGCGATGGAAGGATAGTTAAGCTTAATTATTACTTGCTCACTTGAAAATGCAATTATCGATCTTACTTATTAGTAAAAACTTTAGATTTTAGCTATACTTGAAGGCTAGTTAAGTGAGGATATAAAAATATCGCTTAATTCATTGATATGGCTCATATATTAAAGAAACCAACTGCTGATAATAAGGGCGTTTTGCTGCTTACACATAAAGAGATTGCTTATTTTGGCAAAGGCCTTAAACAAATACGCTATCCAGCAGTAAATAATATTACCAATAAGTTTTTCCCATTAGACAAGTTTAAATCGTATTACACTAAGAAGTTTGAGCAAATTTCTCAAAAATATTTTATAGGGGAACATTTTGGATGGTACCACAGAGATTATGGTACTAAACCGTTTATTGATTTTTATCTATGTACCGAGAGCACGGTTACTTTTAAAGAACCAGAAAAAGTGGCAACTATACCACTAAGTAGCAGTTCTTTTATTAATAAGATATTTGAGAATAAGGGGTATAACAAGATTTATGATGTGATGTGTGTGTCACATAGTGGCAAGAATAAACGGCTCAAAGATTTCGTGTATGCGGTCAGAAAATTATACGACGAAGGATATAAGTATAGAGTCCTGTTAATTAATAAAGAAAGTATATTAGAAAATTCCAAAGGTCATTACGTGGAATTAGAAGATGATTATCACCGCTTATTTTCTGCAGAAGAGAAGCAGTTGTTTACTTTAGTGAGAATAAAAGGTTCATTGAGCTTATTAGGTCTTCCCTCTCAAGCAATAAGTGAGTTTTATAATCTGTCTAAAGTATTCGCCCTCTTCTCTGAGCAAGAAGGAGAGCCAAGAGCTATATCTGAGGCACTTATTTGCGGACTGCCTGTCGTGATGAATGAAAACATTAGAGCCGGTGGTGTAGGGCTTGACATGCTTAATAATGAAAATTCAGTTCTCTTTACAGAATATGCACAGTCTCACGAAGCACTAATACAAGCGGTAGAAAATATTGATAGTTTTAACATAGATAGTAAGCGGGTGGTAAGTTCATTAAGAGAGGATTACACTATAGAAGTATTTAAAGAGCACCTAGCTAAGTTGTATGCTAAAGAAGGACAGGTGTTTGATGGGAAGTTGGATAATCCAACCAATCTAGCGAATGCAGTTAATGCTCATATTACCGAGGTTCCTTGGGCCACGGCTAAGGACAACACTGCGGATATTTCTACTAAACAGCAATTTGACATATTATATAAAGAATTAGGATTATAAGTCATGGGACTACTAATATATGAGGCGGCACTGCTAAGTGATATCTCACAAAAAGACAAGCATAATAAAGGAACGGTAGTAGCTCTAGGAGAGCCGCTTTTGCTTTTTAATAGACGACAATTGGCTGTCATTTGTCAAAAATTAAACTGCTCTTATCCTAAGACTTGGGATGATAAAAGTAAGATGAATTCCGCTTTTACCGCAAAAGATTATTTTATAGAATTAGGATACGATAAGTACCTAGCTTTGGACTATAGTGACTATGAGGGGGCGGATATAGTTCATAACCTTAATTTTAAAATAGAAGATGAAAAGCTGAAAGGTGTTGCTGATTTAATCTTTGATGCAGGTACTATGGAGCACGTCTTCAATACTCCTCAAGTGTTTGATTGTATACATGATCTTTTAAAAGTAGGTGGTAGGATAGTCTACTCTACCCCTACAAATGGGTACTTAGATCACGGTTTTTATCAATTTAGTCCTACGTTATTTACAGATTATTATAAGGCAAATAAATATGAAGCTATAAATGGTACGCTAGTAGATAGAGCGAGTTTAGGTAGTGTACGTTTAGCTCCTTATCGATTTGATATTTATCGCAAGGAATCACCTAAATATATTCGAGATAGGCATAGTTTTACGCTTAGTTTCTTCTGCTTTGAGAAAAAGACTAACTCTACTTCAAATGAAATCCCAATTCAGACATTTTATTCTAGTATGCATTCAGATTTTGAGCAGAATTATGAGTTTAAACATACCTACAATAAAGTTCTTAACTCCTATAAACATAAATTACTAGGCTTACTGCCAAGTAGACTAAAAAAAAGAATTATATCCCTTCTAAAGAATAAATAATGGAAAGTAGAATAGTAAGTAATATTAGAAAATTATTTTATAAAATGATGTGTTTGGCACCTCTACGAGCCTTGTTTGCATTGCCAATTGCATTTGGCAGCATGCTAAAGAAAGAGCGAAATCGCTATTTTATGGACAGGCATAGAGAAAAGGAGTTAGAAGTTTTTAATACAATTTTGAAAAAGGATTTAATAGTCAGAAGTGGTCCTTTTAAAGGTCTGCAGTATGTAGACTTCGTTTCTTTTACTAGCACTATCCTGCCAAAGTTATTAGGTACTTACGAGTCTGAAATATATCAAGATTTAGAACTGTTGATTAACAACAATAATTATGATGAAATTTTAAATATTGGATCTGCAGATGGTTATTATGCAATAGGCTTAGCACAAAGGTGTCCCGATGCCGTAGTTTACTGTTTTGATGTTAATCCTTTGTCTTTGAAGTTTGTGAGGGGAATGGCTACCCTTAATAATGCAAAAAACGTGGCGATTAAAGGGTTGTTTACGGATGAGCATTTTCAAGACTATCTAAAGGGTAAAAGTTTAGTTGTATGTGATGTAGATGGTTATGAAGACGAGTTATTTAACAAAAAGGTATTGCCTCTGTTAAAGAATAGTGATATCATAATTGAAACGCACGATTACGTGGTAGAAAATACTACTCAAATGCTGGTTGATAGGCTTGCTGAAACACATGATGTAAAGGTGGTTCCGTATAAGCAAAATAAGCTAGACGAATTGCCTGACATATTTAATAATCAAGCAATGGTTCTGAGAAAAGTGGCTTGTAGTGAACGAATAGTCGACAATAAATGGATCATAGCAACACCTAAGAAATAATCAAATCGTCGAAAATAGCGGGAACTCCTGTGCCTCCTTTTTCCTTAGCTACCCAATAGTAATTAGTTAGGGCTTCTCGTACTCCTTCTTTCAGCGGCATTCCTCTGTGTATACCCGATGTGTCTACTAGCAGAAGACTTCCCGCCTTACCCGTACATGTTTTTAAGGTATACTTACTATCCGCAAGTATTGTTTCTATTTCAGCTTCGGTAAACCGATTATGATTATGCTTGAAGTTATGTTTTAAGA
>Ga0209119_1003460_pt1 | contig 13552 bp, 14 predicted proteins | sample COG_03_FD_184747 | JGI IMG/M metagenome (GOLD analysis project Ga0209119, IMG submission 184747) | Pelagic Microbial community sample from North Sea - COGITO 998_met_03 (SPAdes) (version 2) | ecosystem: Environmental > Aquatic > Marine > Neritic zone/Coastal water | place: Helgoland, sampling... | reverse complement strand
AAATCGGTGTTAGAAAACGTCTCCGACTACGGCGAAGTATCTATCGTATTTGCCTATTTTGTGCTGTTTAACGTGGTGCTTGCTTATGGAATGGAAACCGCTTTTTTCCGTTTTTTCAATAAAGAACCTTCCAAAGCCAAAGTACTTAGCACCGCCACCATTTCAATTTTAGCGTCCTCTTTAGGATTTTTAGCACTCGGTTTGCTGTTTCAACAACAGATCGCCGATCTCACACACATCCATGTCAACTACATCACCCTCGTTGTTTGGACTCTGTTTTTAGATGCCTTGGTCATTATTCCCTTTGCCTATTTGAGAGCGCAAGGAAAGCCGGTGAAATATACAGCGGTAAAACTCACCAATGTAGTGGTCAATCTGGCTTTAAATGTTTTCTTACTCGTGTATTTAAAAGCACTGTCGGCTGACAACAGTCTCTGGGATTCCATCTATATCGCTAATTTTGAAGTGAGTTATATTTTCATCGCCAATCTAGTCGCGAGTGGTGTCACTTTACTGATTCTGTTGCCGTTTTATTTTAAAATCAATTATAAAATAGATACCGTTCTTTGGAAAAAAATGCTGCGGTATGCCTTGCCAGTCTTGGTGGCTGGGGTCGCATTTTCCATCAACGAAACCTTTGATCGGGTGTTATTGGAGCGTCTCCTTCCGGAGTCCATTGCCAAAACGGCCGTAGGAATGTACTCCGGCTGTTACAAGCTCGCCCTTTTTATGATGTTGTTTGCAACCGCCTACCGCTTGGGAATAGAACCTTTCTTTTTCAGTCAATCCAAAACAAAAGACGCTACCAAAAACTATGCAAAAATATTGGAATTTTTTGTCATCTGTGGCGCTCTTATTTTGCTCGTTGTTGTGGTGTTTGTCGATGTTTTAAAACTCATTCTCATTCCAAATGAAGATTACTGGGAAGCCATGAAAGTCGTGCCGATTTTATTATTGGCGTATCTTTTTCTTGGGATATATCATAATTTATCTGTGTGGTACAAAATCACAGACCGCACCAAGTTTGGGGCTTATATATCGGTGATTGGTGCGGGAATCACCCTTTTAGTCAATCTAATTTTCATCCCTTCGTTTAGTTATATGGCTTCAGCAGTAGCCACCTTAGTGGCGTATGTTTCAATGACCGTATTATCATATTATTTTGGACGCAAGCATTACCCGATACCTTACAACATAAAAAAAATAGGCATCTATTTAGTCCTTGCCATCAGTTTATCAGCCCTGTCGTTTTATCAATTCAGAGCCCAGTATTTCATCGGGTCTGCCTTGATAGGAATTTTAGTACTTATTATCTGGTCCAATGAAAAAGCGACTATTAAACAATTTTTAAAACCCTCCCATGACCATTAAAATTATAAACAAATCAGCCCATCAACTTCCTGAATACGAAACAGGCGCATCCGCAGGAATGGACCTTCGCGCGAATATTTTAGAAGCGGTTATTTTAAAACCATTAGCCCGTGCAATTATCAAAACAGGCTTGTTTATAGAACTCCCTGTGGGGTTCGAAGCACAAGTGCGACCCAGAAGTGGTTTGGCAGCAAAACATGGCTTAACAGTCTTGAACAGCCCTGGTACTGTGGATGCAGATTACCGTGGTGAAATAGGCGTTATTTTAGTGAACCTATCCAATACAGATTTCAAAATAGAAAATGGTGAACGCATCGCGCAATTGGTCATCGCAAAACACGAACGGGCAGATTGGCTCGAAGTAGAACAACTCACCGAAACCGCTCGTGGCCAAGGTGGATTTGGAAGCACTGGAAAATAATGAAGAGAACACGACATGGTTTTGTAGTTTTTTGTATCCTGATAAGTTCGTTTGGGATACAAGCACAAGCTGAGACAGACAATCTTTTGTCAGTTTCAAACGACAGTACCCATGTCAAATTTCAAAATCATTTTTATGATGCGATGAAACAAAAAGCACTTGAAAATTATTCCAAAGCGATTGATGAATTAATAATTTGTAAGTCCTTAAAACCAACGGAATCGGTGGTGTTTCATGAGTTGGGTATTAATTATTTCAAGTTGAAACAATACGAAAGTGCCGAATATAATTTCCAAAAAGCCATCGCATTAGATGCTGATAATTTTTGGTATAGAGAAAGTTTGTACCATTTGTATATAGATCAAAAACGTTTTGATGAGGCTATTTTAGCGCTCCAACCAATGCTGTCGCGCCATCCAGATTATAAACAAGATTTAGTGAATCTCTACCTAGAAGCGGGACGTTACGACGACGCACTCACCGTTTTGGATGATTTAGATAATACACTAGGAATAAAGGCATCTAGAGATCAAATCCGAAAGGAGCTATACGATTTAAGCGGGGCTGAAGACAAGCGGATTGCGCACCTTCAAAAACGCTTGCAAGAAACACCCGAAGAACCCACTAATTTTTTGAATCTCATTTACGCCTATAGCAAGTTAGATCAAAAAAAGGAAGCGTTTGAAACCGCTCTGGAATTTTTGAAACAACATCCAAAATCTCATTTGGTTCATGTGGCCTTGTATAAATTTTATTTAGATGCGAAAGAGTATGATAAGGCGATCGCCTCCATGAAAATTGTCACGACCAGTACCGTTGTGGTGCCCAGTCTTAAAGTGAAAGTGTTGAATGATTTTATGCGGTTTATAGCCGAGTTTCCAGAGTATGAATCCGCTTTGGCAGACGTTACCAATACCGTCAGTGAAAACACCCCGAGCCGCTCCGACTTAGAATGGGCGGATTATTATTACAATCAAAAAGCCTATTTAAAAGCAATTTCTTCGTATTCAAAAGCCTTGGAATTTGACCCTGATAATTTTACAATTATTAAAAACCTAGCTCTGCTATATTTGGAAACCAATCAATTTGAAACGGCCGTCTTATTCACCGATGATCAGATGGAGTTATACCCTTCTCAACCTCTATTATATTTAGTCAATGGCACTGCAAACAGACAGCTTAACAACTTAGATTTGGCGGTTGAATCCCTCACCACAGGATTGGATTATTTGTTCGATAATAAAAAACTTGAACACGATTTTTACAAACAACTCAGCACTGCTTTTGAGCTACAAGGTAATATTGAAGAGTCAGAAGCGTTTACTAAAAAAGCAATGGCATTAGAAAATAATTAATGAAACAGTTGAAAAATTTTACATACAGCATCGTTTTAACCCTTCTTTTTTTGGGGTGTAAAAGCACGAAAACAGTTCAGTCTTCTGAGACCTTGGATTCAAAGATGTCCGTGAAGCAAATCGTTAAAAACCACAATAAACTTCAGTCTAAATTTAACACCTTACAGGGCCGATTAAAAGTGGAGTACATCCAAGGCGACCGTTCTGAAACACACACCTTGACACTGCGAATGGAGAATGATAAGACCATTTGGGTCAATGCATTTCTGAATATGGTACGGGTTAAAATAACCCCAGACCGTGTGCGTTTTTACAACAAATTAGACAACACCTATTTTGATGGTGACTATGCCTTAATTAGTGAGTTTTTAGGAGCCGACCTTCAGTTTGAAAATCTTCAAAATTTACTTTTAGGCGAAGCCATTTTTAATTTGAAACCCAAGGAATTCAAAAAGAAGACCCATCCAAATTCGTATATGCTAACACCCAAACAGCCCAATGCACTTTTTGATTTGTTATATTTAATCAACCCCACGTATTTTAAATTGGATGCTCAGTTATTAAGTCAATCATTGAAACAAAACGTCTTAAAAATTCAGTACCAATCCTATCAGAAAGTAGCGGGATTGGTTCTTCCTGAAAATATGGCGATCACGGCAACCAATACGAATGAACAAACGACCTTAAATTTGAATATAAAATCCGTAAGTTTGGATCAACCATTACGATTTCCTTTTAACATCCCAAAAGGATTTAAAGCTATTGAATTAAAATGAAACCAACCAGCGCACGTTTTACCTTAAGCATCCTTTTACTGACGTTAATGCTGCATTTTAGTGGCTTTTCTCAAAGTAAGAAGCAGCAAGAATTAGAAGAACGCCGCCGCGAACTGACCCGTGAGATTCAACAAATAGGTGCCTTGTTGTTTGAAGGTAAAAAGGAACAAAAATCGGTGCTATCGGTTGTGGAAGATTTGGATTTTAAGATTAAAGTGAGAAAAAATCTTATCAGTATTACCAACCAACAAGCCAATTTATTAACGCGAGAAATTAACAGCAATCAAACAAAAATCACGAAACTAAGAGCGAAGCTCAAAGCTTTGAAAGCTGATTACGCGAAAATGATTGTCAAGTCCTATAAGAGCCGAGCCGATCAAAGTAAGCTTATGTTTTTACTGTCGTCCGCCAATTTTCAACAAGCTTATAAACGCTTACAGTATATAAAACAATACGCCAATTATCAAAAGCTTCAAGCGGAGTTGATCAAGACAGAAACGGCTAAAATGCAACAGCTAAACATTGAACTTGTCACTCAAAAAAAGAACAAGCAAACGCTTATTGAAGAGAATAAAATGGCTAAGTCGATTTTTGACAAAGAACGCACACAGCAAAACACCTTGATTAAAGACATTAAAAATAATTTATCCAAGTTTACGGCGCAGATAAAAACCAAACAACGGGAATCGAATAAGATTGATAAAGAAATTCGGAAAATTATTCAAGCCGCTATCGCAGCTTCCAATAAAAAAGCAGGGAAATCTTCAAAATCAAAAGTGTTTTCATTGACTCCCGAGCAAAAGATTTTAGCTGCAAATTTCACCTCTAATAAAGGCAAGCTTCCATGGCCTGTTGCCAATGGAGTGGTCAAATTAAGGTATGGAAATAATCCGTCTCCGATCGATCGATCTTTAACGATTAAAAGTAATGGCGTCCGAATTGCAACTAATATAGGCGAGGAAGTCCGTGCCGTGTTTGAAGGCGTTGTACAGGGTATTATGACCCCAAAAAACGGAAACAACACCATCATGATTAGACACGGAAATTACATTACCGTCTATAAAAACCTGTCTAAATTTTATGTTCAAAAAGGAGATAAGGTGACCACAAAACAAGTGATTGGAGAGGTGATTACCAACAAAGCCTCAGGGGAATCCATTCTTAGTTTTGGGATCTATAAGGACAGTTCGATACAAAACCCCTCACAGTGGATTTACCGTTTATAAGCTCTTAGCTAAAAAGGGCTTTTAGTTCCGTTGCCTCTTGTGCCTTCATTTTTCCGGCTAAGACCAAACTCAATTGTTTGCGTCTCAAAGCACCTTCAAAACGTTGAATTTCTTCTTTCGTCTCAGGCACCAATTGTGGAATTGAAACAGGAACTCCGTGACCATCTACAGCCACAAACGTGAAAATAGCTTCGTTTACTTTTACAGATGTTTCAGTCTTCTTGTCATCTACCCAAACATCAATGTACACTTCCATCGAACTTTTAAATGCACGTGTGACTTTGGCTGCAACGGTTACGATACTTCCCAAAGGAACGGCATGTTTAAATGCTACATGATTCACAGAAGCTGTCACTACAATTTCACCGGAATGACGCTCCGCAGCAATGCTGGCCGCACGGTCCATTCGCGCTAACAATTCGCCTCCAAACAGGGTGTGAATTGCATTTGTTTCGCTTGGCAGTACCAAGTCGGTCATGGTTGTTTTTGAGTCTTTAGGATGTTTAGATTCCATAGAGTTAAAATGTATAAGGGTGTAAAGTACAGAAGGCTGTACGGAATTGAATATTAATAAAATTGAAGTGTATTACGGAATGTCTTTTATCAACAACCATGCGGCACGATTTTCTGCCTTTCTAATTTTGAACAATGCTTTTTCAGCGTCTTTTCGAGTTTCAAAGCTTTCATACACAACCTGATGTAAACCGTATCTATTGACACCGATCAAACGTGCATTATAGCCCAAAGCTTTCAGTTGTTGTAATTTTCGTTCGCTATTTGCTTTCACTCTAAACGCTCCAGCTACGATATGAAAATCGCCACTTTGTTTTTTTAAACTCACCATGACAGCAGGCAATGGATTGTCAATTACAAAAGTAGCTTCTTGTATTTTAGTGTCTAAGGTTGCATTGGCGGTAGATTGTGCTACATTGTTTTGCTGCTCAATTTGAGAAAGGTATATATTAGATCCAATAGATCCACCCAAGCCAAGTGCCAGTACTGCAATGGCTGCATATTTCATGTATAATCCAGACTTACGTCTAGGAGCCAAGGCAATCGCACCCGAAGCTTCTAGTTTCTGAACAACCGCTTGATGCGCTTGTCGTTCTACAGAAGGGGATACAAAAGAAGCCAAGCCAAAAGACTCGGTCATATAATTGAGACTGTCAGCCGGTACAAACAAGATTTTGCCTTCTTCAGAAGCGGTTAATTCTCCAATATGATTGAACTCAACAGTGTCTCCTTTTTCTAAACGTGATTTTAATTGAGAAACTTGTTGCTCAATTTTGTGAGTAGCACCTTCAAAACTAATGTTTTCTACATCAGAAATATAGGAAGCCAGAAGGCCGTCATTAGATTGAAGCTGTCCATTAAATGACAACTGTTTCTGTGGCGGATAAAAATCACTCGTAGCCTCATTAATTCTCGCCGATATTGGATGCGATAAAAACGCTCCAAAGTGAGGGAGTGTAACGCATTCATAGCGGTATAGTAAATCGCTGATGTACTGACTTAGTTGCATAAATTCAAAGTTAGAAAATTTTTCATCATAAAAAAGTCTTTTTTTTATAATATCAAAGTTTTTATTTTCGAGAGCTCAGTTTTCCAAGCAATTTGAGTATTTCAAGGTACAACCAGATAAGTGTTACCAACAACCCAAACGCTCCATACCATTCCATGTATTTTGGAGCGCCATTCGCCGCGCCTTGTTCAATGAAGTCAAAATCCATCACTAAATTTAAGGAGGCGATAACGACCACAAAAAGAGAAAAACCAATGCTTAACATGGAGGCATTTGTAGGATCCATAATTGGCAAACCGCTCCCTCCAAACATACTCATTAAAAAACTAATTAAATAGACCACACCAATCCCAGCGGTTGCTGCAAATACGCCTAATTTAAAATTCTCTGTTGCTCGGATTATTTTTGTTTTGTAAGCGAATAAAAGCGCAAACAAAATTCCTAAAGTAAGTGAAATGGCTTGAGGAACAATGCCAGGTTCAAATGCATCTGCATACATTTTAGAAATTCCACCAAGTGCCAATCCTTCTAAAACCGCATAGATTGGAACCGTAATCGGTGACCATTCTTTTTTAAAGATCGTTACAATCGCGACGACCAAGCCTCCAATAGAGCCAATAAGCACATAATCCATAATCGCATTGCTATAGGTATAATAGGCCGCAAACAATAAGATTCCCATACTAATAGCGGTTTTATTTACGGCACCATCAAGGGTCATCACTTCATTTGAGGTAGATTTTAAGTTTTCAAAACTTTTTTTGCTGAGGGCGGGATTTCCTGATTTTATCATTGTGGGCTTGATTAATGTATAATTCGTTTTTCTTCTAACAAATTTATAGAAAAATAACAAAATAAAAAAGGGAGTCTGTTAAAGCTTGAATTTAAGGCAACCAATGAAATGAAAAATTCATTACTTTTGAACAGCTTATTGCCCAAAAGCTCAAATCGAAAATGCTATGAACACGCCTCAATTACTGTACGCCCTCGCCTTGCAGGCCGTGCCCAATATTGGTGATATTACCGCCAAAAAACTGATTCATCACTGTGGAAGCCCCGAAGCGGTTTTTAAAGAATCCAAAGTCAACCTTTTGAAAATTGAAGGCATCGGCACGCATACCATCAAAAATATCAGTGTCTCCAAATATCTCAAAGCGGCCGAAAAAGAGCTTGATTTTATAGAAAAACAATCGATTCAAGGGTTGTATTTTGAAGATTCTAACTATCCGTTTAAACTAAAACACTGTATTGATGGCCCCATTGTGTTGTTTCAAAAAGGAAGTATTGACTGGGACAAACAGCCCATTATTAGTGTTGTTGGCACCCGAAAAATCACGACTTATGGGCTGGCGCAGTGTGAAAAAATAATTGAAACCCTCGCGGTTTTCAACCCCATTATTGTATCTGGATTTGCGTATGGAACAGATATTGCGGCGCATAAAGCAGCATTAAAACACCAACTGCAAACGGTGGGCTGTATGGCGCAAGGCCTTCAAAATACGTATCCAAAACAACATCTCAAATATCGAAATTTGATAGAAAACCAAGGCGGGTTTGTAACCGATTTTTGGAGTACAGCGATGATGGATCCTTCTAATTTTTTAAAACGCAACCGTCTTATTGCAGGATTGAGTGAGGCCACAATTGTGATTGAATCTGCTGAGAAAGGAGGGAGTTTGGCTACAGCGACGATGGCTCTTGATTACAATAGAGAGGTGTTTGCGCTTCCCGGACGCATTACGGACAGTCAAAGCCAAGGCTGTCTGAATTTGATTAAAACTAAAAACGCACATTTGGTTTCTAATCCAGCAGACATTCCTTATATCCTAAACTGGTCGCTCGAAACCCAAAAAAAAGTGATCCAAAAAAAGTTGTTTGTAGAACTCGATTCCGACGAGAAAATTATTTATAACTATTTAAAAAAAGAAGGAACCTCTGTCTTGGATATTATAGCGATTGCATGCGAAATGCCCACCTCTAAAGCGGCTTATTTATTATTAAATCTGGAATTAAAAGGTGTTTCTCGACCCCTGCCCGGAAAACAATTTGAGTTGGTTTAGTAGCCTATTTTCTCACGAACACGTGCTAAAACAGCATCAGCCACAGCGGCGGCTTTTTTAGCGCCTATGGAGAGGGCTTGGTCTATTTCTTCTAGGTTGGACATATAATAATTGAAACGCTCTCTTGGTTCGGAGAATCGCTCACATATCAGTTCAAACAACGCCTGTTTTGCATGGCCATAGCCATAACCACCTGCTTCGTAGTTTTGTTTCATCTCCGTTATTTGCGCCTCTGAAGCTACGAGCTTATAAATGGCAAAACAATTACAGCTTGCCCAATCTTTTGGAGCTTCAAGCGCTGTGCTATCGGTTTGAATGGACATGATTTGTTTTCGCAAGGCTTTATCCGTTTGAAAAATATCAATGACATTGCCTTTACTCTTGCTCATTTTTTGTCCATCCAGTCCTGGGATGAGCATGTTTTCTTTTTGAATTTTAGCTTCAGGGATGACAAAAACCTCGCCTATTTTAGAGTGCACTCTAGAGGCCACATCTCGGGTCATTTCAATGTGTTGGAGCTGGTCTTTCCCCACAGGAATAATATTGGCATCGTACAGCAAGATGTCTGCAGCCATCAACATTGGGTAGGTGAACAACCCGCCATTCACATCTTCCAAGCGGTCTGCCTTGTCTTTGAAACTGTGGGCTAATTCCAATCGAGAAAACGGAAAAAAGCAGCTTAAATACCAAGACAACTCCGTGACTTGCGGTACATCGCTTTGTCTGTAAAAGACTGTTTTTTGGATGTCCAAGCCAAACGCCAACCAAGTAGCGGCCGTGGCATAGGTGTTTTGTCGCAGTGTGTTCGCATCTTTAATTTGAGTGAGCGAATGCATATCGGCAATAAATAGATAAGAATCGTTTTTTGGGTCGTTACTCATTTCAATTGCAGGAATAATTGCACCTAAAATATTTCCTAAGTGCGGGGTGCCTGTACTCTGTACGCCTGTTAAAATTCTTGCCATTTTCTATTTTTTATCCGAATGAAAAGCAAAGGTACTTTTTTTGAGGCAATCCCTCAATATTTTTAGGAGTTTTGAGTGTGGGGGTTCTATCTAGGTGCTATGCCACTGTCTAATTGACGCTCTACTATTTGTTCCAGCACATTTTGTTTAAATTCAAACCAACTTTGTCTGAAATTAGACTGGTCGATTTTATGTTTAAAATTCTGAAATGGCTTCTTACTCGTCAAAATAGTTTTCAACTCTGTTTTAAGTTTTTTATCAGTTATCTGACCAACAAATAATTCCATAATTTTAAATGACTCAAAACCTCTCAAGGCTTCAAATTTTATAAAATCCGACGGACTCTTTTTAATTTTTTGTAAATCGGTTTGAAAAGCTTCTTTAAAATGCTCCTCGTCCAAAAATTGCGAAAAGCTTGGGATTGCTATAATTTCATTTGTTTTTGAATTGTAATAGCAGTCAAATCCACAATCTAATTCTTGTGCGATATTTTTAACGATATTTTGTTTAGGATCATCCAAAAAAGCAACTGTATTTATCTTCTTTTATAATTTCTATTATTTTTTCTAAGTGAGAAGATTCTGGAAATGGCTCGTAAATCTCCCATTTTCCACTTGCTCTCATCCAAAATAAACTCCATTTATTTCTTGATTTGTAATATCGAATTTTTGCAAATCCAAATTGCTCTTTCTTTTTTGGGTCATTCCAGACAGGTCTAATTTCATTTAGGATTACTATTTTTCCATCATAGGAGTATCCAATATCAATTTGTTCTCGAATATCAATATTTTTTGACCGCAGTGATTCCACATATTTTCTTATTATGAATTCATTTATATCAATCGTTTTATTTGTCACTTTTTTATGTTCTGTTAAGTCAGTAAATCGAAGATTCTACGCAGTCAAACTTTGTGGATCAGGGATAATCGCTTTCTCGGTTCTATTGATTGTGAAGATTGCGATTTGGGGGTCTAAATTTCAGTTCAATGTACAAACTTTTATAATAACTTCAAAAAGGTGCTTCTAAAATTTTGTGATTCGTGTAACGGTTTAGCGCTTTTTTACTTGCCAACACCATCAACAAAAGAAAAATAACACATCCAAAACTGTACAGTTTTGCAATTCAATTGCATAATTGTACAGTTTTTTGTAACTTTGCTGCATGATACAAAGAGAAATCACAAAGAAACTTTTAGAGATTAGTAACTATTATCAGATTATAACAGTTACGGGCCCTAGACAATCTGGTAAAACAACCTTAATAAAAGATGTTTTTAAAGAGTTGCCTTATGTATTATTAGAAACGCCAGATATTAGACAAAGAGCACAAGAGGACCCCAAAAGTTTTTTAAGCAACTATTCTAAAGGCGCCATTTTTGATGAAATACAAAACGTCCCAGAACTGTTTTCATATCTACAGGGAATAATCGACGAAAACAGCGCTATAAAATTTGTGCTTTCAGGTTCTCAAAACTTTTTGTTGTTAGAAAAAGTAAATCAAACCTTGGCTGGCAGAACGGGCATTCTAAAATTACTACCCTTTTCTACCGATGAATTGAAAGACTCAAACCATTGGAATGAAAATCCGCTAGAATTTGTGTTTAAAGGAATGTATCCAAGAATTTATGACAGAGGCATTCCCCCAGAACTATTCTATTCAGATTACATACAAACCTATGTAGAGAGAGACGTCAGAAGCATCAAAAACATAGGGAGTTTATCAAGTTTTAGTCGTTTTTTAAGCTTATGTGCTGGTAGAATTGGGCAGCTTCTAAATATTGATTCTTTAGCATCGGATGTAGGTATTGCCAGCAATACAGCAAAAGAATGGCTGTCTATTTTAGAAGCAAGCTATATTATTTATACCCTAAAACCACATCATAAAAATTTCAATAAACGCCTCGTCAAACGCCCAAAACTTTATTTTTACGATACGGGCTTGGCCTGTAATTTATTGCAAATAAACTCTGTGAATGAATTAGACATGCACTTTGCAAAAGGGAATTTATTTGAAAATTTTATTCTAACGGAACTCCTAAAAAAGCGTTTCAATAATGCAAAAACTTCTAATCTTTACTTTTGGAGAGATCATCACGGCAAAGAAATAGACTGCATCCTAGAAAAAGCAAATTCGCTAGTTCCTATTGAAATAAAATCCAGTAAAACCTATCAAAAGGAACACTTTAAACACATGAATTATTGGAATAAATTATCGGACAATTCAAAAGAGAATTCTTATTTAGTGTATGCGGGGGATGAAAGCGATCATTTAGCCTACGGGAACTTAATGAGTTGGAAACATCTAAACAAAATTGATATGGATTGATTTTTCGATTTGCAAAGTCCCCCAGTTGCAAAGTCTCCGACTTTGAGCCACATATTTAATATTTTTTTATTAATCATTTTTTGTCTTTTTATGTTCCGCTGAGTCAAACTTTCCAGAACTCGTTGCTTTTACTTCTATTTTTGAGTAGCACGGACTACAAGTCCGTGCTAGCGGGTGTTTTTTCACGCGAAAGGATTCGCGCGACAGCGGGGGCCTAACGGCATTGTGTATGGTTGGCACGGGAATAAAAATTACTGAATTTCCGATTAAGCACTTAGTCAAAACGTTGTATTTTGTTTTTAATTTATTCATTCTTAAAAGTCAAATCAACGATTTGACGGTGTTTGTATATAGCACTGAACTTTCGTAAACTACTGAACGCTCTATTTGCTATATTCCGTGTTGTAAAACGTTTGTCAAAGTTCATTTAATTCAAGTATTATACTATTACTGATTTCTTTAGATTTTAAACCTCCTTCATGCGTGAAATAAATTCGATAAGTAATGGTTGCTATATTCAACTTATTATTCTCAAACCAATTATTTGGTTGGACATTTGGAATCATATCAAATTTTAAGTCTATTGAAACAACATCGGAGTTCATAGATTCAGTTAATCCTTTTTGCTCAAAATGATATGTTATGAGTTCAATCCTTGGTTCTAAATTTATTCTATCATCTCTAAGTAAATAGTCATTGTCCGTGAAGTTTACTTTAGAAATGGCAAGGCTATCTAAAATGATTTTTCCTGGTCCAATTGATTTAATGAAAATAGAGTCTTTCTTAAATTCTTTTAAAGAAAGGTCTTTAAGTTTAAATATTAGTGGGGTAGTATTTAAGACTAATTCTGGTTTGTGTTTTGGTTCAGAATCCTCTGTTGTAAATTTCTTACTTTTATTAAATAAGTCAATTCCACCATTTAAAAAACTAACCAATCCTATCATGATCGCAGCGAACAATGCTAAGTATCCCCAGTACTTTTTGACCAGAGCTTTTGTTGGATGAAATTTATACCCCTTAGAAGTTAGTTGATAACCTTGATTTGAGTTTTCAATCCAATCTTCATACTTTGAGTGTTTTATAATTTCGACAAAATTATCTCCACAAAATGTTTGTGCATTTTGTGCTGTAATTGACTTATGAGGATTCTTTTGTATTTCAAGAATCAGAAGTTTTGATTTTTTATTAATTTCTCTTTTTGTCACTCAATTAATATGTTTTAGAACTAGCGTATACACACCTAAAGGTGTGCATATTTCCATTATGTTCAGTGTTTTGTTCAACACTACATCCCATATTGGCATGTATTGTTGAATTTTTGATTTTATAAAATTCATCTCGATACTTTTCGTATTTAAAACACCGCATACACACACCGCTGTATAATAACAGTACTTAATATCTTAGTTGAAAATTGAATTGGTTAATAGAAGAATCAGATTTGGGATCTAAATCTTTTATAAAAGTAATTTTTTTTTTAATAGCGGCTAAATAAGGCCACTATTTTAATTAAAAACGTTCCCAAAAAAA
>Ga0209119_1003456_pt1 | contig 13560 bp, 14 predicted proteins | sample COG_03_FD_184747 | JGI IMG/M metagenome (GOLD analysis project Ga0209119, IMG submission 184747) | Pelagic Microbial community sample from North Sea - COGITO 998_met_03 (SPAdes) (version 2) | ecosystem: Environmental > Aquatic > Marine > Neritic zone/Coastal water | place: Helgoland, sampling... | reverse complement strand
GCCAGAACCAATAAGAATCACGAATTATATGATGCTGAAATAAAAATAACAGGCAGATATGCTCTTGACGGTGCTGCATATTACACGTATAAAGACAAGCATAATACTGGTCAGGTTATCTATTTTGATAAAATGCGAGTTAAGAGTAAAACGGATAGTACAGTGATCGCCAGTGGTTTTGTAAGAGACACATTAGACTTTAAAGTAAGTCCAAAAATCGCCTTTAAGGGTAAAACTGAGCTACGTAGTACCGAAGAAGACCTCGTGTTTAATGGATATGTGAAGCCGCTACACAGCTTTGATTCATTTGCAAGTGCTTGGTTTAGATATAACCAACAGCCAGATCCTAATGACGTGATAGTGCCGGCCTATGAGATCAAAAACGAAGAGCAACGTAAGATGTATGCTGCTCTAAGTATAGCAAATGACTCTATCCATATATACCCGTCTATGGCCAATTTCAAAAGAAGCTATGCCGATCTTGAACTTACCACAGACACAGGAGTTCTTTTTTATGATGAGACGGCACAGACCTTCTTTGTAGGAGATAGTATGAAACTACTAGAAGGTGCTATAAGAGGAAGCTACCTATCCTTTAATGACGCCAATGGGCAAATCTACTCGGAGGGTAAGATTAACTTTGGGATGGATATAGACGACAACTTTAATGGTGTAATGGCAGGTAATATTTCTAAAATGCCAGAAGACTCAAGTTTCGTAATAAAAAGCATCTTAGCTCTTAACCTGAAACTACCAGAAGAAGCTTATGCTCGTATGAGAGAAGTGATAGTAGGTGACGAAAGCAATGAGCTAGCAGATAACAATAGTGACTATGTGACTAGTGCTATGGCAGAATATCTAGACGATAAGGATCTTAAAAAAGCACTAGAAATGACCCCATCTACGGGACAGATAAACCCAAGTGGTGCTCTAGATAGAAACTTGTTTTTAAGTCAGGTTAATATACACTACTCACCTATCAAGAGACAATTCTTATGCCTAGAGCCTGTGCATATAGCCACTATAGATGGTAAGCAAGTCAATAAGGCGATAGAATCTCGCATTGCTATATCTAAACGTAGAAGTACTACTCGTTATACTTTCTATTTTGAAGTAAGTAAGTACGATTGGTTCTATATAGATTACTATATGGGCTCCGTAACGGTAGCAAGTACGGATAAGGAGTTCAATGATATAATCAAGGAAAAAGGACCTAAGATGAGTGGTGGTAAGTTCAGAATACGTACTGCAAGTCCTCGTACTGTGGCCAACTTCTTGAATAAGCTAGAGACAGACGATTAGGTAACATGTTTAATAACCTAAGCATTACTCAAAGAGCCCGATTAACTATCGTTTCTTCAATTCTTGGACAACTTTTGCTATTCTTTTCAGAGTCCTACTTTTTTATTTATACTGACAATTTAAGTCCTACAATACTTGCTATCTTACTTGCTGTTGTAGGTGTGATTCTACTCCTATGGAGTTTAATCACCTCAATTCAACTTATTATTCGATATCTTAAAATGAATGAAGGTGAAAAAACTAAAAACGACACTACTTCATTAATATTATCAGTTATAGCATTGCTGCTTTTAGTATCAGCTAGATATGAAGCTTAAAACTCGTAAGCCATAGCCAGTATAAGACCGAAGGTTCTATACCGCTGAGTACTTCCATCTATAATGGTAAAGTTACTCAATGCCTGAAAATGAGATTGGACATACACGTGATCTAGCGGGTAGTTTTTATCTTTTTTACCTAGTTTAAATGAAATGCCTATTTCCTGTATTAGATTTATACTACTATAGTTAGATACTGCATTTGAGGTAAAAAACGAGGTGGTTCTATTGGAAAAGTTAGAGCCATAAGCGTTTGTCTGACCTTCGGACTCTACATCATAAGCTCCTAGAAACTCAGTCCCGATGCACGCACTTACAAACACCCTACGATCCATCGGCGTACTAAATCTGGCCATTAGTCTTAGCCCTAAAAGCGAGCTATTGACATTTATATTTGTATTCCGATTAGAGAAGGAATCTTGCACTGTTCCGTAATTATAGTAGTACGAATCATAGTAATCAGTCCCTTGCAGAAGACTGGTTTCTAAGTATACTGCTTTACGGTTTTCGAACTTAAACCCGACTCTATACTCGCTAAAAACTCTATTTAAACTTGTGTTATAACTCCCCGTGATAGCAAGATTTTGATCTGGAAAGAACTTACTCATTGTTTTATTAGGAACTCGCTGTCCGTTGTTAAAATTAAAACCAACTCCGGCATTACTAATAGTCAACTGACCAAAAGAAACCGAATAAAAACAAAGTAATAATGCAGTAATAAGTAATTTCATATGTGTTGTTGTTTACTAAAACGAATATCAGTAAAAATTTATTAAAACAGATACCAATATTTATCCATAAGGTACACCATAGTAGCCATACTGGCTCCACCAAGCTCTAGCTCACGTTGATTTACATTTTCGAAGACATCATCCTTAGAATGGTGATAATCAAAGTAACGCTGAGAATCTGGGAATAGTCCCATTAAAATGAGGTTATCATTCACTCTATTCTCCTTGCTCTTGAGTGGACCTATATCTACTCCACTATATCCTTTTTTAAAGTAGTGAAGGCCATACTCTTCTAGGAGCTCTTCCCATTTAGCAATAGTCATTATTTGACTATCCTTAGCATCTATACTAAAACCTCTTGGCGAAAAACCACCTCTATCGCTTTCTATAGCACAAATATGATTCTCTCCATCTGCCTTAGCCTTAGCAGCATACGTTTTACCACCCATATTGCCATTCTCTTCATTCATATAGAGCACCATCCTAATCGTATTTTTAGGTTTAATACCAATCGCTTTAAAAAGGCGTAATACTTCCATACATTGTACTACTCCGGCTCCGTCATCGTGTGCTCCCTCTCCCTTATCCCAGCTATCTATATGTGCTCCGAAAACAATTACTTTTTCAGGATTTTCAGAACCTCTTATTTCTGCTATCAGATTATTTGTATTTACTTTAGCAGCAGCTGTATAGCAGCTTAGATTCATAGTAACAGTAGCAGTGCCTAAATCTTCTATATAGGAGTGCAAAATGTCCGCATCTTGTGTACTTATGGCCGCCGCGGGTATTCTAGCTATGCCTTCTTTATATCCCATACTGCCTGTATGTGCTTTCACATCTGTAAGCGTAGTCATAGACCTTACTAGCACAGCCACAGCTCCATATTTTGCGGCTTCTGCTGCTCCATTATATCGCTGAGATACACAAGCTCCGTAAGCATCAAAGGTATTGATCAATGACTTGTCCATCGGCTCGTTTAAAAACACTATTTTACCTTTGAGTTCTCCTGCACTGTAGCGAGACAACTCTTCCATGCCGCTTACCTCTACTACTTGTGCTTGCAGTGGCCCATCTGTACTTACAGAGCCTCCAAGTGCACATGCATTAAGCAGCAGATCTACGTCCTCACTTATGGCTACCCATTCTTTATCTCCACGTACCCAATGTTCTGCTTGCACGTTTTGCATCATTAGTCTATCTACATTATAGCGGCTTACCTCAGACTGAGCCCATTCTAGAGCTAGCTCCGCTTGCGGACTTCCGGTAATTCTATGTCCTATTGCTTTGCATAGGTAATTTAGCTGGTTATAGCTTTTGCCATGGAGCAATGCTTCATCAAAAATGGCCCGCACCAGCAAAGAATCACTTGTATCGTATGACTTTTCCTGGGCTCGTAAAACCAAAGACAGTAGGCACAGGATGTAAACTAATTTATTTCTTACTCTCATTTCGCTCGTTTTTCTTTACCCCGTAGGTCATTAATATCAATGCAAACGCTATTAGTATATGACTAATATCTGAAGGTTTAATCCCACCAACCTCAGGAATTAATTTAAATATAACCGCCGAAGAAATTATGAGTAGTACTCCCAATACTACGTTCAAATAGTTCTTGAAGTCCTCTTTTAAATGTATAATATAACTCAACATTCCTATGCCCACCATACCCACTGCACCATATACTATCACAGGTAAAAAAGCTGTTTTACTTCCAGGATTAGCATAGTTTAAAACTAGCAACCAAGAAAGACCAGCTAAGAATAACAGAACGTTTGCTTTCTTTACCCAGCTATATTTATCATACCCAAAATATCTAACACTATGAGCGGCGAAGGAATAAATAGCCAAAATGTTTACTATTCGAGACAGCACCAGCAATCCCTTTTGCCACAGAATCGGCAAAATCTCCAAATGTCCGAAAGCAGCTATACCTGCAGACACAGCTGTCAATATAACGAACTGATTATAAACACTTTGATTAGTACTCTTACACCAAGTAATGTATAAAAATATACCTGTCAGGAGAATAAAGAAATTTGTACCAAAATAAAACCAAATCATTAGCCCGCAATAATAATGCTTTGGATATATTTTTGTGTTAAAACAGTCACTACAATTATTTATCTTCGTACGAGTTAATGAAAAACTACTTTCTACTCATACTAAGTCTATTGCTCTTAGGCACTACATCTGTTGCTCCACGAGCACAGAAGGGCATTTCTTTTGAACCCGGTAAATTTTCTGACGCTAAAAAACTAGCTAAAGAAACCAATAAAATAATATTTATAGATAGCTATACCCAATGGTGTGGACCGTGCAAAAAGATGGCAGCTCAAGTATTTACTGATGCGGATGTAGGCGAGTATTTTAATTCAAATTTCATAAATGTAAAGATGGATATGGAGGAGACGGAAGGAATGCTAGTAGGCAGAAGATATAATGTCAATTTCTACCCTACGTTACTCTTCATTAAGCCTACAGGGGAGCTAGTTCGTAAGGAGATAGGTTATCATTCTAAATCTCAACTCCTCTCTCTTGCCAAGCGTATAAACTAGGCAAAGATTCCTGAATCTAAGGCTTTTGCGGGTAACGCAAGAGGTCTACCTTCTGCATAATCGAAACAAACTAGGGCCGTTCTAATTTCTGCCATTTCCTTCCCTTTTGTACTATTCGTAAATTTATAGAACAGATTAAAAGTTGAATTCCCAGATTGCTCTATTGCTATTTCTATTTTCACTATATCACCTAAGTGCCCCTCACCTTTGAAAGTGATAGCAGCATCTGCTTGTATTAGAGATACTCCACCAAAGTCTAATTCTGTAAATCCATAGGTAGCAAAAAAACGAACTCTTGCTTCTTGTGCATAGGCTAAAAACTGTTGATTGGCTAAGTGATTACCATAGTTCAGATCTGTCACTCTTACTTCTATTTCTGTGCTAAATGCCCACTTATCAGGCATTTCTATTTTCATTCTGGCCATTTTACTCCGTCTTCTGGGTTCTTACCTGTATACTGGCTAAAGTATTCTTTAAACTCTGTTATAGTTTCATCTACACCCTTGGTGACGTAAGTTGGCTCACTAAAAACAACCTGCCGACCTCCGTAGTCAAAGGCAACTTTAACTATAGGCACATTGGCATTTTTGGCTACATAGTAAAACCCACTCTTCCACTTTTTACTATAACCGCGTGTACCTTCTGGAGTAATGGTAGTTGCAAATTTCTCTTCAGTATTATACACATTCACTAGCGAATCTACGAAGTTAGAATTCTTGCTACGCTCTACAGGAAAGCCGCCGAGTGCTCTAAAAAAATAGCCAATAGGCCAAACAAACAATTCTTTTTTAGCCAGATACTTAGGATTAAATCCATCCAAGTAACTTCTAACAAGTATACCTACTAAAAAATCCCAATTACTGGTGTGTGGAGCTACTACTATAAGGTACTTTGGAATAGTAGGCACTGGCCCTACTACTTTCCAACCCCATACATCTTCAAAGAGCCACTTTGTTATCCGTTTAATCATTTCGAATCTCCGTTAGTTCATCAAATTTAGCTATTATTTCCTCAGAAATGGTCTCCGGTTTACCTGTCTTACTATTGAGTAACACAAAGGTTACCAAAGCCTCAGAAGCCAACTCATCTGTTTGGTTATCTGTAATCGTTTGACGTACAATCATACTTTTATTATTATAGGTTACATCTGTAATTTCTATGTCGACCACCTGGGTAGGTACCAGAGGTTTTTTGTATGAAATATTAATATTCACCACAATAAAAAGTAGGTCTCGAGTATCAAAGAACTTCTCTTTGACCGCAGGTTCTAAGAAGCTCCATCTGGCTTCTTCTAGTAGCTCCAGGTAGCGAGCATTATTCACATGTCCATAAGCATCACAATGGTATCCACGTATCTGCAAGGTTGTTCCATTCACATTGCAAAGGTGTGTAAAAATGAGTGATTTAAAAGTATCAGGATTAAAAACAAATGGTTAAACAGTATGTTTGCATACTATGTCAAGCATCCTCATTTCAGGTGGCACTGGCCTCATAGGCTCAGAAGTAGCTGCACATCTTACTCAGTTAGGATATACGATAAAGGTTCTCACCCGTAGACCTACGGATTTTACACAAAACCTATATAACTGGGACCTTGCCAAAGGAGAGATAGACCCAAAAGCATGGGAAGGAACTGAGTATGTTATCAATCTAGCCGGAAGCTCTATCATTGGTGGACGATGGACAGATAAACGTAAGAAAGAACTTATAAGCTCGCGAGTAGATGCCACTAATTTACTAATAAAAACAATTCAGCAGAACAATATCCCCATCCAACATTTTATCCAAGGAAGTGCTATGGGATATTATGGAGATAGTGGTGACCAAGAATTAACGGAAGACTCCCCTGCTGGTGATGATTTTATGGCCAAACTATGTGAGGATTGGGAAAATGCAGCTAAGCCAATAGGCCAAAATGCTAAGCTGAGCATACTACGTATCGGTCTATACCTCAGTAAAAACGGTGGCGTATATGCCACACTTGGCAAAGTGGCTAAATTCTATATCGCCTCAGCCTTTGGCAATGGAAAAATGTATGCCAACTATACGCACAAGGACGAATTTGCTAAGCTAGTAGAGCAACTTTTTGCCAATAAAATGAATCCTGGAGTATATAATATCGTGGGTGAAAATCCTTTTCAAATGAATGATTTCATAGCCGATATAGCACAAAACGTAGGAGCTAAAGCTTGGCTACCTAACATACCTGTATTCCTTCTAAAACTAGCTCTAGGCGAAATGTCTGCTACACTGCTCAATAGCTACAGAGTGACTTCCCCTAAACTAAAAGCCGCAAAATTTCATATCTACAAAACGACTAAAGAGGCCTTAAAAGAACTATGAGTACTGTAATCCATTGGCACCGTAGAGACCTGAGACTGGATGACAATGCAGCACTTTATGAAGCTCTAAAAAGCGGTTCTAGCGTGCAACCCATTTTTATTTTCGATACTAAAATCTTGGATAGGCTAGCTGACAAAAAGGATGCTAGAGTTACTTTTATACATACAGAACTGCAACGAATAAATACCGAACTAAAAGAGCTGGGCAGCAGCCTAAAAGTATATTATGGTAATCCTGCAGAACTATGGCCGCAAATAATAAAAGAGATACAACCCACTGCAGTATATGCCAATAGGGACTATGAACCGTATGCGAAGAAGCGTGATACTGCCATAGAGCAACTATTAGAATCTCAGAATATAGGTTTTCATACCTTCAAAGACCACGTGATTTTTGAGATGGATGAAATACTAAAAGACGATGGAACTCCATATGTGGTATACACACCCTACAGCCGGAAATGGAAACAGAAGCTCAGTTCTTACTATCTAAAGCCCTACCCTAACTCAGCATATTTCCAAAACTTTGAAAAACTAGACCCATCTCCTATCATCTCTTTAGAAGAAATGGGATTTGAGAAAAACTCCATGCCCTTTCCGAAGAAGAGCACAACACTTGGCATTATAAAAAACTACGAAGACCAAAGAAACTTTCCTGCTATAGAAGGCACTTCGAGACTTTCGGTACACTTTAGATTTGGCACTATAAGCATACGAGACAAGGCTAGCAAGGGGAATAAATCCAGCGAAAAATGGCTGAATGAGCTAATTTGGCGTGACTTCTATATCCAGATTCTACATCACTTTCCTCATGTAGTAGAGGGTAGTTTCCGCCCTAAGTACGATGCGATAAAATGGTCTAATAACGAGGAGCATTTCAAAGCTTGGTGCAAAGGAAAAACAGGATATGGCATGGTAGATGCAGGCATGCGAGAGCTAAACACCACTGGTTTTATGCACAATAGAGTACGCATGGTAGTATCCAGTTTCCTTACCAAGCACTTGCTACTAGACTGGCGATGGGGAGAGGCATACTTTGCTCTCAAATTACTAGACTTTGACCTAGCAAGTAATAACGGTGGCTGGCAATGGGCAGCGGGCAGCGGAGTAGACGCAGCACCGTATTTCAGAATTTTTAATCCGTATACGCAGATAGAGAAATTTGATAAGCAGCACGAGTATATAAAGAAGTGGATTCCTGAATGGGGCACTGCTGCATACCCAAAGGAAATAGTAGAGCATAAGGCCGCAAGGGAACTATGCTTAGCTACCTACAAGGAAGCCTTGAGCTAGGTTAGCCGCCAGCTCCTAGGTATCTCAAGTAATGACTTCATACTAAAGTCTAGTCTAGATTCAAATTTTTTAATTCTCATTTTAGGTACTTCCTTTCATCTACAAAAAGCTTACAGAAGCTATATGAATACCCGAAAAATTAAAATATTATTATTGATATTCTAACAACATGCGACTTTTTTAACCACATTTGTTTCAAGAAAGAATATTCTAATTATGGCTTCAACCGCACTAAATCCGAAGGGGAAATTTGGAACAGCTCCAGTTTTTCTAACGGCTATTTCTACTATACTAGGAGCCATTATGTTTCTTCGATTTGGCTACTCGGTAGGTCAAGTAGGAGTTTATGGAACCATAGCCATCGTGATTATAGGCCACATGGTTACTATACCTACAGCTATGGCTCTAGCAGAGATCGCTACTAACCAAAAGGTAGAAGGTGGTGGTGAGTACTTCATTATTTCCCGATCGTTTGGGCTAACAATAGGTGCAGCAATAGGGATAGCACTGTACCTCTCTCAAGCTATTAGTGTAGCCTTTTACCTCATTGCATTTACCGAGGCATTTGAGCCCATGTTACCCTATATCAATGAAAATCTTCCCTTTACCATTAACAAAATGGTAATAGGTATCATCTCCGTACTACTGCTTTCTTGGCTTATGCTAACTAAAGGTGCTAGCAGCGGTATGGCTGTTTTGTACATCGTAGTAGCTATTCTAGCTGTTTCTCTGGTTATGTTTTTCGCTGGAGGCCCAGTAGAAGGATTTAAAGCTCCTGACACCTTTAGATGGATAAATGACCAAGGAGATTTCTTTAAAATATTTGCAATTGTGTTCCCTGCCTTTACAGGTATGACTGCTGGTGTAGGACTCTCTGGCGATCTCAAAGATCCTAAAAAATCTATTCCTATAGGGACATTAGCTGCCACCACTATTGGCATGGTTATTTATATTTTCATCGCTTTCAAACTGGGTAGTAGTGCCAATGCCGCAGAACTTGGAAACCTAGACAATCAATTGATAATGGCAGATATAGCTATATGGTGGCCTATTATACCTATAGGACTTGCAGCTGCTACTATATCATCTGCATTGGGTAGTGTGATGGTGGCTCCACGTACTCTTAATGCTATTTCCCTAGATAAGATAGTGCCTATTCCAAGACTTAACAGATGGTTAGGTAAAGTAAAACCAAGTAATCGTGAGCCTGTGAATGCTTCTCTAGTTACCTGTGTTATCGCATTTTTCTTCGTGCTTATGGGAGATGTGAATGCCGTAGCTGAAGTTATCTCTATGTTTTTTATGGTGACCTATGGTTCTATTTGTTTAATCTCACTTTTCGAAAACTTTGCTTCTAACCCAGGCTACAGACCCTCATTTAAAAGCAAGTGGTATATATCTTTACTAGGTGCTGTGATGTGTATTGGGCTCATGTTCAAAATAAATACCGTCTATGCTATAGCGGCTATTATTCTGATGACCGTAATCTATCTGGTGCTCAGTTCTTACAATAAAAAGGGCGACATGGCAGCTATATTCAGCGGTGTTATTTTTCAGGTAAGTAGAAATTTACAAGTATTTTTACAAAAAAGAAAAGCCAATACGGATGACGCTTGGCGACCATCTGTAGTAGCTATTTCAAAAGATTCCTTCGATCGTTTTGCTGCATTTGATTTACTGCGATGGATCTCTCATAAAATAGGTTTTGGCACCTACATACATCACATAGATGGGTACTTGAGTACTGAGACTATGCAAAAAGCTGAGGGAGACCATGCCCGATTAGTTAAAATGGCTCAAATATCTGACAGTAGTGTTTATGTAGATACTATGGTAAATCCTAGCTATATGAACACCATCTCGCAAACGCTACAACTACCGGGTATCAGTGGGCAAGAGAACAACATGATTCTTTTTGAGTTTAACAAACATCAAGAAGCTGGATGCAAAGAAATAGTAGAGCATCTTGGGCTGGCCAAAGCCGTAAATTACGATATCTGTGTACTCTCTAGTAGTGACAAAGATTTCGGATTTAATAATGAAATACATCTCTGGATAACGAGTAGCGACTATCAAAACGCTAACCTGATGATCTACATAGCTTATATCATACTAGGTCACCCAGACTGGAGCAAAGGCGGTCAGATAAAACTATTTGCGGTATATCCAGAAGAAGAGCTCAAAGAACAACGAGATAAGATGCTAGAGATGATAAGCACCGGACGACTGCCTATATCTGCCAATAACATACAGATAATACCCAAAGCCATAGGAGTTACCAATAAAGAGGTGATCAATGAAAAGTCTAGAGATGCAGACTTAACTATAGTAGGTTTCCGTTACGAAAAAGTGAAACACGATGGACATGAAACCTTCCTTGGATATGATAAAATAGGCAATGTGCTATTCGTGAATGCTCAGAAAGAGAAGGAGATAGTGTAAGCTTGTTGAACTAAAAGAATGGGGAATACTAGAAAAATGAAAGTCCTTTTCTATTCTTCAAAAAATCAATTATCGAACTACTAATTCTTAGCCCAAAGATTGTACTTCATGATGCAATAGATAGCACGTAAACCGTCTTTCCATCCTATTTTCTTGCCGTCTTCGTACGTTCTACCGTAGTATGAGATTCCTATTTCATAGATTCTGATATTAGGTATACGAGAAATCTTAGCCGTCACCTCTGGTTCAAAACCAAAACGGTTTTCTTTTAGGCTTAATCCTTTTATGATGTCTGCCTTGAAGAGTTTATAGCAGGTTTCCATATCCGTAAGGTTTAGATTAGTCATAGCATTACTCATAAGCGTGAGCATGCCATTTCCTAGGCTGTGCCAAAAGAAAAGTATTCTATGTGGCTTTCCTCCCATAAAACGAGAACCATAGACTACGTCTGCGTGTCCTTCCATTAGAGGTTTAAGCAATTCATTGTATTCAAAAGGATCGTACTCTAAGTCTGCATCTTGTATGAGTATCAAATCACCCACGGCTTCTTTAATACCGGTATGCAAGGCTGCACCTTTTCCTTTATTCACCTCATGGTTAAAGAGAGAAATCTTAATATCTGGATTTTCTGCTTTGTAAGTTTGTAATCTCTCCCAAGAGTTGTCACTCGACTTATCATTCACCATTACTATCTCTTTTTCTAGTCCTCCTATCAGCTCTACTTGTTTTATTTTATCAAGTATGAAGTGAATGGTCTTTTCCTCGTTGTATACAGGAATTATTATTGATAGTACTTTTGGTTGCATGATGGCTGCAATATTAATTTAAAATTATTTCTTTGACACCTTATGGAACTGCAAGAAACCAAAACAGGTGAATACACACTCTACATACCGAGTATGGACGAAACATATCATAGTCGTAATGGAGCTATATCGGAGTCTCGCCATGTCTTTTTGCAAGAAGGCTTAGATCGTATAGAAGGTAATATACAAGTGCTGGAAGTTGGTTTCGGTACAGGACTAAATGCCTTGCTTGCAGCTCAGTATGCCAAAGAAAACAAAACGAAAATTTACTTCCATACCCTAGAACCGTTTCAGGTACCCTTTGACTTAGTAGAGAAAATAGGCTACGGCCAATTGTTAGGCGACGAAGAACTGTTCAGCAAACTGCATGCTGCCGAATGGGAAACGAATGTGAAAATTTCAGAAAACTTCACTTTACACAAAACCACACAAAAACTAGAATACGTACGCCTAGAAAACAATAAGTACGACTGTATTTTCTTTGATGCGTTTGCTCCTAAAAAACAACCTGAGCTATGGAGTTCAGAGATTTTTAGAAAGCTATACCAGGCTACCAAAACTGGCGGTGTACTAACTACCTACTCCGCAGCAGGCCAGCTAAAACGGGACCTAATAGCCGCAGGGTATACTATAGAAAACCCTCCCGGAGCCAATGGCAAACGTGAAATGACGGTAGCTATTAAATAATAGCTCGTTGAATCTTAGACCTCTGTAGCCTTTTTTAAACTTAGACTTAATCTTATTTTAAACTTAATCTTAGACTTAATCTTAATCTTATTTTAGACTTAGACTTAATCTTAGACTTATTTTAAACTTAATCTTAGACTTAATCTTACTCCCTACTTCCACTCTTCACCCAGCACTCGATAATCTCTGTCTGCGGGTCGCTCAGCTTATTACCACCTTTTGGCATAGAGCTAGCTCCTGATTCGTGTTTTATCGCTTTTAAAAATTTAGGACTTTCTGCAGCAGTTTTAGTATTGTCATAATCACTCAAAGTTACTCCACCAGCTCCACTGCCATGACAGTATGGTCCAGAGCATCCTGCATCTGCTAGTATAGGTGCTACATCATTGGTATAGAGTATATCCAAGCTATCGCACACTTCCTGAGGTACCGTGATTACTACTTCTGCATCGTCATCTTGACAAGCAGTGATTAAGACTCCAAAAGCGAACAATAAGATGACTATTTTTTTCATAATGTGTTTATTTGTGGGGAAAAATAAGGATTAATCTTAGAACACCATCCTACTATTGCATTGTGAGCACGCCAAACACCAATATATCACTCAAAGATTACAATACCTTCGGGCTAGATGTACTAGCCAAGGAAGTTGTCTTTTTAAAAGACCTAAAACAACTGGAAGAGATAGCAAACCTAAAAGAGGCAATGTTCATAGGTGGAGGCAGTAATATCTTACTTACGGGCAATGTAGAAAAAACCGTACTCGTGAACCAGACGCATGGCATATGTACCGTGACTGAGGATGATAACTACATAGAACTCGCAGTAGCAAGCGGAGAAAACTGGCACGAACTCGTACTGTACTGCATAGAAAAAGGATATGGAGGTTTAGAGAACATGAGCCTAATCCCTGGCTCGGTAGGTGCAGCACCTATGCAAAACATAGGAGCCTACGGCAAAGAGGTAAAAGATGTACTGACCTACGTAGAAGCTGTAGACTTAGACACACGTGAGCTAAAGCGTTTTACTAATGAAGAATGCGAGTTTGGATATCGGGAGAGTATTTTCAAAAAAGCGGCCAAAGG
>Ga0209119_1003454_pt1 | contig 13562 bp, 17 predicted proteins | sample COG_03_FD_184747 | JGI IMG/M metagenome (GOLD analysis project Ga0209119, IMG submission 184747) | Pelagic Microbial community sample from North Sea - COGITO 998_met_03 (SPAdes) (version 2) | ecosystem: Environmental > Aquatic > Marine > Neritic zone/Coastal water | place: Helgoland, sampling... | reverse complement strand
TAAATAAAAAAAAATTACAAATAAAGATCATATTAAAATAATTAAAAATTGTGATATTTTTCTATATCAACCAGTTAATAAAGATTATTCAGATAGTGAGTATAGTATTGATAATATAAAAAATATTTAAAAAAAAAATGTAATGATATTTAAATTTTGTTACTACAGATTCAAAGGGTTTTGGTTTGAATCTTCTTATAAACCTTATGTTAATTATAAAGGTTTTAGATTTAAACCAAAAGACAGACCTGAATACGGTTTACATAATAGTTTTAGAAATTTTAATGGTAATATACACAGTAAAGAAGAAATTAAAAATAAAATTAATAGTTTGGAAATTGATAAAAATAAATTTTTTGAATATTTTAATAAAGAATTAGAAAAATTTAAATATTTAGATGATTTACAATCAGATTTTAAAATGTATGATTTTTTTTGTTTAAATTATAAAAAAAAAAGATTATTTCATGATCCTTTTCATCCTACAAATATATTTTATGAAGAATTATTTAAAAAAATTGTTAAAAAAATAGATAATACTATCATAAATAATTTAAATTTATTTTTAGTTAAGGAAAAAACAGATTTTTCTTTACCTATACTTCCACAAATAAAAAAAATTTTAAATTTAGATATATCTGATAAATTTTGGGTATTTAGACGTTGTCCAAAAGAATTATATATTGATATTTATGATTATTATTATATTGCTTTATCTAAAAAAAATTTAGACCAAGTGATAAAAAATAATTTTAAATTATAATATTTTAATTAAACTACCAACACCTTGTCGTGTTTTTTTATGTAATTTCATTTTTGGTAAATTTAATATATCTTTACTAATTTTCATCCTATCCATCATTTCTTGCTCCATCATATCATTTTTTAATGGAAAGTAAAATAATTTATCTATATTATTTTTAGAGCATCCAACTATTTCACATCTATTCATATTTCTCCATATTGTAGATTGCCGTATAAAATTAATTTTATCATTTAAATTTTTATTTAAAATATTTTCTAACGAAGGAATGAAATATCTACCGGTTATTTTAATAACATAATTACAATTATTAATAAAAGTAGAATTTTTACACGCGTATGAAATAGAATACATTTCGTGTTGTCCCTTTGCTTCCATTTTATCTAATATATTTTTATCTTTTTTAGGATATGTAAAAGATATTAATTCTAATCTTTCATTTTTAATATTCATATTATGACCAGAGTTTTCAACTACTACTATTTTAAAATTAGTTTTTGATAACCATAAATTTATAATATTAATATACATTTTTTCTCTTTCATTCGCATTTTTTTGTTTTAACCAACTTATATGATTTTGTGTATTTACTGTTGTTGTTAATAAAATTATTATCATTTATTATATTAGTAAATATTTGTTTTTAGTTAAATAATTAAAAATAAAATAATTTTACTAGTAATGGAAATTGTAATTTGTACAATAAATAACGATGAATATTTAAATGATACATTAAATGAATTTAAAAAAAATATTAATATTGACCCCTTTCCTAATAATGAAAATATTGATAAAATAATAAATATTGCTAAAAACTATTGTGATAATATTGAATATAGAATCGGAACAAATTATTCCGCAGCAGCTGGTTTATTATGGGGGTGTTAAATTAGTAAAAAAAGATTATTTTTTTATACTAGGAGGTGGAAAAACGCTAATTAAAGAAATAGATATAGATTATATGAAAAATAAATTATTTAATGATGACGATGCTATTCAAATTAGTACTTTAAATAATAAAAATAAATATTTATCTTATTTAACTGTCACTCCTTGTTTATGTAAAAGCATGTGGTTTAAAAATATTTTTTTAGAATATGGTGTACCATATGTTGAAATAGAATATCAATTAAGAGAATTAGCATTATTAACTAATAAAAAATGTTTATCATATAAAAATAATAAAAATAGTCATGAATATTATCCAAAATATATTAAAAGTTATAAATATAAAGATGAATGGAACGTAATTTATTCAAATATTTCAACTGATGAAGAAATAGAAAAATTAATTTTAGATAATGGTGAATGGCATAAGAATATAATAAATAGTAAATTACTAGAAAATTACAATAAGAACGATAATATTTATAAAAATTTTTATTTAAAAACTATTGATAAAGATTGGATTTATAGATTTACAGGTTATTATGGTTTTGTGCCAAAAAAAAAAGAAAAATATTATAAAAGATATATTTATAAGGGAAATAAATATTTATGTAATAAAAATTCTAAATAATTTATATATGAATATTTGTTTTTATACAGTATTTATTGGGGAAAATAATAATAAAGCATTTAATATACCAAATATACTTGAAAATAACGATAATAACGATTGTTATTTTTATACAAATAATAAATTAATATATAATAAATTATAGGTGTACACATATAAAAGGACATAGTGACCAAATTAATTTTAAAAAATAATTAATTATTCAATACAAGGATAATATTTATGTAAATATTTATTCCATACCTTTTCATTCTTTTTATTTTCTTGTTTTCTATATTTTTCATCAATACTATGATTTTTTTTAAATAAATTTCTCTTAATTGGTTCAAAACCAATATGATCTAAATAGTTATATGAATCTACAATATCCATACAATAAGGTATCATCTTTTGATTTAAACATCTATATGTGAAATTAATATGTTCATAACCATATTTACCTTCCATTACTCTAAAGTAACCAATTTTTTTTATTAGTTCAGGAGTAAAAGATAACCAACAACCAACTCCCCTACCTTTATGTTGTAAAATAGAAACATTATTAAACTTTTTTACAATATATCCTTTTTCTTTCCATAATTTTTTAGGAATAACAATAGGTGATAATTGACAATAACCTATATGGTGAATTTTTGCTCTAACTATTGTTTTTGTATATTCTTGTATACATTTCTCTTTATATTCAACATCATCGTCAGCTAAATAGCCTACATCAACATTTTTTTCTAATAATAATCTAATACTTGTATTTTTTGTTCTAGCAACTCCTCCATTTTCTTTTCTATTATAAATATCAAATTTATATTTTTTTAATATATTCATATGAATATCTGGTACTTTACCATCAACAACAATAACAACATATATTTTTAATGGATTATTATAAACAACCTTCTCTAATGATGCTAAACTTTTATCTATTATATTATATCTATCTTTATCTGTTTTTTCATTTGTATATGTAGATATTGCTATTCCGACAAGACTACACAAAAAATGTTTATCGAATGTCATATATATATATATCTTATTAAATATTATTTAAATATAATTTATCTATTATATTAGATGACAATACCTAAGATTATACATCAAATATGGTTAGGACCAAATAAAAGACCAGATATTTGGATGAATACTTGGAAAATAGATTACATAAAACAAAATTCAGATTGGAAATATATATTATGGACTGAAAAAGAAATAAATAATTTAAATTTGATTAATAAAAAACAATATAATGATGAAAAGCATTATCCTGGTAAATCAGATATTTCTAGATATGAAATTTTAAAAAAATACGGTGGTGTTTTTATTGATGCTGATAGTTTATGGATAAACAAACCTAATAATTCATTAAATAAAATATTAGAATTGTCAAAAGATTCAAAAATGTTTGCTGCAGTAGAACCTGTAAATAAATGGTCAATTGCTAATGGTGTTATTGGATTTTCTAGTAATCATCCTATTTTAGATCAAATGATAGACTTTATAAACAAAAAATATTATCAATTAAAGAAAAAACATCCACAAAATAGACAAATATGGTTGATAACCGGTCCTAAACCTTTTACAAATATTTTAAAAAAACAAAAAAATAAAAAAATAGTTTTAGTTTTAGAAAGTTATTACTTTTATCCAGAAAGTTTTCATAAAAATAATTTGAACTTAAATATAAAAGAATTTCCCAAAAAATATCCTAAAAGTATTATGTTTCAGTATGGTTATTCTTCAAATAATATATTAAATAATAACGTTATGAAAAAATTTATAGATAAAAAATAATATTAATTTTTAATTGCAATAAATTGTTTGTGACCATCATTAATATCCTTATAATTATATTTATTACCATATTTTTTTATAAATATTTTTTTAAAATTTTGAACCCCTTTTAATTTTAAATCATCAAAAATTGTTATACTATGTTTTTTAATATATGGTTCAACTAATACCCATTCAGCATTAATACCGTCTGGAAAATGCATACTATCTTGATAAAATAAATCAACCTTTTCTATATTATTATCCTTAAATAAAGATTTTAAAACATTTCTACTATCACCTTCAACAAATTTTACTGTAACATTTTTAAATTCTTCTCTTATTTTATTTAAATTTTTATTACGTAAATTTTTAAGTAATAACCATTTTTCTTTTTCAAGTTTTAATGTTGGGTCGCCGTCATAATCAATTGTATAAATAATACAATTATTATTATTATCATTAGCTGCCTTTGCCATAACATAAGTCCCTTGGGCTTCAAATGTCCCTGTTTCTAAAATAATTTGTGGTTTATTTTTTATAATTAAATTGTATAAATGTTTAGCATTAGATTTGTCAATGCCCCAATTACTTACCCATTCGCTTTTTGGAAATGATATCATTAATTATAATCATTAAAAAAATAAATTATATAAACTAATAATTTTATTATGACTTTATTTTGTTATATTTTTTATATTATAATTTAATATGACAAAAATTGCTTTATGTTTTTATGGTTTAAATAGATCTTTAGAATTAACATATCATTCGATAAATGAAAGAATCTTAACACAATTAAAAAATAATAATATAGAATATGATATATATTTTTATACTTTTAAATTAAATAATAAAATTAATGAATGGACTAAAGTTATTGATAAAGAAAATGAAAATAATAATTTAATTGTAGAAAAATTTATAAAACCTAAATTTAATTATTGTGAAAATGACGACGAACATAGAAAAAACGCTATAAAATATTTTAATAATTATGTAAAAAAACAAAAATCAATTATGAAAATGGAAAAACGAAACAAACCTAAAAAGTTAAAGAAACTAAAGAAACTAAATAAAGTTAAAAATAGTGAATATTATGTAGTATCATCTTATTTAAAATATACTAATATAAAATTATTACTAAATAAAATAAAACATATAAATCAGTACAGTCAAGTAATTCTTACAAGACCTGATTTATATTTTTTAACAGATTTTAATATAGATATGTTAAACAAATGTAATTCAAAAACGGTTGTAATACCAGACTTTCATCATTGGGGCGGAGTTAATGATAGATTTATAATTGGAACGTGTGAAAATTTAATAAAAATTAATGACTATTGTTTTAATATAAAAGAAATTAATCCACATCTTAAATTAAAAAAAAGCTTAGGTATATTGAAGTTAAATTCTATATTTATTAATTTTTACTTTGTTAGAATACGACCAGATTTATCTTTAGCAAGAGCAGATAACTGGAACTTAAATAATTCAGAAAAATGCACTGAAATAATATTTTCAGATAAAGATAAAGAAATTCTTTTAAGTAAAGAGAAAAAAGAAAAATTATTAATAAAAGTAAATGTTTTAGTTTAATTTTTAATAAAATTTTTTACATTTACTAAATTTAACAATTCTTTTCTTTCTTTATTAAAATATTTCCAAGTTTTTGCTTCATAAATAGGAACTTTATTGTATAAATCTTGACTTCCTACTCTAACTACTCCACAACCATAATCCATATTAATCACTTTTACATCTAAATCCTCTCTTGTATATCTTAAATTAATTATACTTTTATATACAGTTCCATTCCAAGGTAATCCTTTTCCAGGACTCTTGATACCTGCGTCTATTTCTTCACTTGGATTACAGTCATGTATTACAATTGTACCATTTTTATTAAGATGATTTAAACTATTTAAAATATCTTTATCAACTTGTTCTTCAAGATGTAATCCATCAATAAAAATAATATCATATTTTTTTTTTATAATTTTAAATGCCTCATCGGATGTCATATGATATGTTAATTTATCAAATCTTTTAGCTGGATCTATACATTCTTTTGATTTACATTTAACTTTTCTAAAATTATTACCTTTATTAGTCCCAACTTCTAAATAACTTTTATAATTATATTTTGTTATCAAATAATTAATTAAGTGATCTCTTTTTTTTACTTTAATTTTCATATATATACTTGTACTAGATTTTTTAAATTAATATTTTTTAAATTAATATTTTTGTAAATCATAATAAAATAAAGGAACATCAATATATAAACAATCTGTAAATGCTAATATTCTTTTCCAATACTCCCAGTCTTGCCATTCTTTTTTCCCATTTATTAAATCACCACCGTTTCTTATTAATTTCATATATCCTACTTTATCAATTAAACTTTTTTTAATACATATACTACTTGTTATTATAAAATTATGTTTTTGTAAAAATGATAAATTAAATTTTTTTGGGAAACTAGAAATATTATATTTTTCTTTTAATTTATTAAAATAATGTTCTTTATTGTATAATTTATATTTCTTATTTTTGTTATAAAATTTATATCCGATATATCCTTCACTACAAGATACATTTATATTATTCCTTTTCATTTCTGCTATTTGAATTTCTAATTTATTAGGCATCCAAATATCATCGTCATCTAAAAAACAGATATATTCACCTTTTGCTTGTTTTATTCCTTCATTTCTAGGAATAGCCCCACAAGGATATCCTAATTTTTGTTTTGAACTTTTTTTTAATCTAATTATTTTAACTTTTTGTATTTCATGTTGATATCTTTTATCCGTTGACCCATCACTAACAACAATAATTTCATAATCTTTGAAGGTTTGATTTTTTACACTATTAATCGCATTTAATAAATTATTATATCTATTAAAACTCGGTATAATTATACTTATCATTTATAGTACTATATAAATATGATAATTTTAATACCTTTAGGGGATTAGGAAAAAGATTTAAAAATAATAATTCATTTTAAATATTCTGAAAATAATAATTTATAATATTTTGTACACTTTTCATTATTATGTAAAGGAATTAAAGTAAATATTAAACTTTTTGTAATTATTTTTAAATTCTCGAAATCTTTCTCTGAAAACTTATCAATAAAATAGTTTTTAAAAATGGATATTATGTTTTTTTTATAATCAGTATCAATAATTTTAGATAATAATATTTTATCATAACCAATTATTGATTGGTAAATTTTTGCCCAATCATATAACCAATCTCCACATATGGTTAATTTATCTCCAACCTTGCCTCGCATATCTATAAATTTGATTTTACCATATATATTGATGATTATATTGGTAAATATTGGATCACCGTGTATTACTTTTTTCTTACCCAAGTTATTCTTTTCATAGCATTGTAATTTTACTAATATTGATTCATAAATACTTTCACTATTTTCAAATATTGAATAATCAAAACTTTTATATCTATTTATTAATTTTGAAGCATAATTATCATATATATTAATATTATCATTGATTATATCACAATTTTGAATCCGATTTATACTATTTAATATGTGAATCAATGTATCTTTTCTTAGCATTTCAGATAAATATAAATCTGTAACTGTTAAACCATGAATTTTTTCTATTATAATATTTTTACTGTTTCCTGATATTTTTAAGGGGAACATATCCTTTAAAGATTGTGGAATATTCTCATAATAATAGTTTTCCCCTTTTAAATCACCCGTTTTAATTATTGTATCAAAACTACCTGAATTAATAGTATGAAAATCTCTCGGTTCAATCTTATTATTATAATATCCCATTTCTTTTTCTAAGTCATCAAAACAATTTAATGCCAAGTCATCAATATAAAAATCGGCGTATGGTTTTCCAAAATATATTTCATCATACGGAATATTAAATTTATCTAGTGTTTCAAATGTTATTTTACCAATATCTGAATTTATTTTACCTATGTTTCCATTATGTGTTTTCATTCTTCTTGCAGTATAGATAATAATAGTATTCCCGAATCTTTTTAGATATTTCAAAAAATCTATATTTTTTTGTATTGGTTTTACAGATGTATAATCATTTCTAATAGTAGGAAAAGTAACAAGTGTATTGTCCAAATCAAAACATATTCTTTTATTTTTAATTACATCTTCATTATTAATACATCTTTTACAAGGATAATTATTATAAAAAAGTTTTAATTGTAACGGTGTTCCTAGACATGTAAAGTTTGAATATAATATAGTTTTATTTTTTATACTATATCCTTCATTTATCATTTGTTTTATCACTCCACTTGTATAAAACTCTGATTTTTGAGTTATATTTTCTTCAATAATTTTTGATGTATATTTTTTTAATTCATTAATTGAACGAAATCCATAAGCACCAGTACAAGCATTATTAGAAATTTTTACCTTTTCTTTTATATCTATTAGTTCATTATTTTCATTAGTTTTTACATATGAATATATTGGATTTTCATTTTCATCTTCAAATGAAAAAATACAATTTTCTCCGTTCCATTGTGAAATTATATCACAAGTATAAAAATTATCACTATCTAAACACAATACTGGAATATCTCTTTCTTCATTAAGGTTATTTATACCAATATTAATTGTTTCTGTTGCTCCTCTAGTATTATTTTCTAGGCAATAAAATTTAAAATTAATATCTGGATAATTCTTAATTAGAAAATCTTCAAATCTATACTGTTTATATTCTTTATTATATGGAATAAATATGTAATCAATATTATCAGTATTTAAGTTATCTAATAAGTATGATATTATAGGTTTTCCATAAATATTAATTAATGCTTTAGGTTTTTTATAACCATTTTCTTTAAATCTTTGTCCTAACCCACCAATAGGTAAAATTATGATCATTTATATATATATATAAGTTAATTTTATCTTTTTCAACAAAGACAAATATTCAAATTATATTGATGATGATTTTTTTATATAAAGTTTTATTAATAATTTAAATAATGAAAATATTAGTTACAGGTGGTTCAGGTTTTATTGGTTCACATTTATGTAAAAAATTATTAGAACAAAATAATTATGTAATATGTTTAGATAATAATTTTACTGGTTCTATAGAAAATATAAAAGAATTAAAATCTAATGTAAACTTTGAATTTATTAGACACGATATAACAAAAGAAATATTAATTGAAGTAGACCAAATTTATCATCTTGCTTGTCCAGCATCTCCTATCGCGTATCAATTTAATCCAATTAAAACAATTAAAACAAATATATTAGGAACATTAAATGCTTTAGGTATTGCTAAAAGAGTAAAAGCAAGAATACTATTATCATCTACTTCAGAAGTTTATGGAGACCCTAAAATTAATCCCCAAGTGGAAGAATACTGGGGAAATGTAAATCCTATTGGCCCACGAGCTTGTTATGATGAAGGAAAAAGATTAGCAGAAACTTTAATGGTTGAATATCATAGAAGTTCTAATGTTGATATTAGAATTGCTAGAATATTTAATACATATGGACCAAATATGGATAAAAATGATGGAAGAGTAGTAAGTAATTTTATTAATCAGTGTATTAACAATAACAATATTACTATTTATGGTAATGGTTCACAAACAAGAAGTTTTTGTTATGTATCAGATATGGTTGGTGGTTTAATAAAATTAATGAATTCAGAAAAATATGTAGGTCCAATAAATTTAGGAAACCCAAATGAAATAACAATAAAACAATTAGCAAATATTGTAAAAGAAAAAACAAATAGTAATTCTAAAATTATTTTTAATGATTTACCACAAGATGATCCAATTAAAAGACAACCAAATATAGATAAAGCTAATAAAATTTTAAATTGGTCACCAAATGTATCTCTTGATACTGGTCTACGTCTAACAATAGATTATTTTATAGATTTAAATAATAATGAAAAAAATTGTTTCATATAGTTTATGGTGTCAAAAAAAACCATTGGATAATAAAAATTACCAAACAGGTAATATGTATTGTAATGGTGCTATAATAAATTTAGAAATATCCAAACAAGATAATATTTATTCTGATTGGATATTTAGATACTATATTAATAATTCAGTACCTAATAATGTAAAAAATAAATTAAAAGAATTAGGTGCTGAACTAATTGATATGACAGGTTCAAAAATACCAGGTATGTTTTGGCGATTTTTACCATTTGATGATAAAAATGTAGATATTTTTATTGTTCGTGATACTGATTCTAGAATAAATTTAAGAGAAGAATTAGCAGTTAAAAATTGGTTAGAATCTGATAAAAATTTACACGTAATGAGGGATCATCCGCATCATTTTTATAAAATTCTAGGAGGTATGTGGGGTTATAAAAATTATAAAAAAAGATTATCTATAGGTAAAAAAATGAATAACTTTTTAAAAAAAAGAAAATTTAAATTTAAAAGAATGGATGATATGAAATTTTTAGATAATATTTATGATAGTTTAGATGGACAAACATTAGAACATGATGCTTTTTTTAAATATAAATATAGTCAACCATTTCCAACTGATCATAATTTACCATCAAATAATTATTACAATTATATAGGAGAAATATTTGATGAACATAATAATCCAACAAATAAAGAAAGAGATATTGATTTATTTAAAAATTATAAAAAAATATGTAGAAAAGTAAAACATTATAGATAATTAAATGTTAATTTTAATCCATCAAGTAATGATATTTGCGGATTATAATTAAGGTCTCGTTTTGCTTTTTCTATATTAGCACAAGTATATGGTACATCGCCTTTTTGATTTTCTATTTGTCTAAAAATTGCTGTTTTACCAGTTACTCTTTCACATATAGTTATAAAATCATTTAATGATACTGGTTTATTATTACCTAAATTATAAATTTCACATTTCATATTTTTTCTATTATGTATTGATGCTAATATCCCATCGATAATATCATCAATGTATGTATAATCTCTAAAAGTTGAACCATCGCCATATTTTTGAAACTCTATATTACTTGATATAGCTTTTAAAAACTTATATGGTGCCATATCAGGTCTCCCTCTTGGACCATAAACCGTAAAAAATCTTAATCCTATACAAGATAAATTATAAAGTTGACTATATGTTTTGGCATAAATTTCCATTGATAACTTACTAGCAGCATATGGACTATTACAACTATTTATAACATCATCTTCTGAAAATGGTATTTTCATATTTAAACCATATACACTACTACTACTAGCATAAACTATGTCTTTTATATTATTTTTTTGACATTCATCTAATATATTAACAAATCCTTCAATATTGCTTTTAATATATAATTTTGGATTATTTATACTATACCTTACACCTGCCATTGAAGCTAAATGAACAACTTTATCAGGAGTATAGTCAATCATTTTAATATCACAAACTTCTTTTTTATAAAATGAAAAAGTTTTATATTTGTAAAGTATATCTAAATTTTTGTTTTTTAAATTTACATCATAATAATTATTTAAATTATCAATACCAATTATATTATGATTATCTTGTAGTAATCTCTCACATAAATGGGAACCAATAAATCCAGCACAACCTGTTACTAAAATTTTCATATATATATATAAAATATAATTAAATTAATTTTTAATCTAATGTAGTTTATATATGAATATTGTTATTTTATTAACAACTACTGTTAATGTTGAACGATATATATCGTCATTAAAACAAAAAAATAAAGAAGATAGAAAAAATATGTATATGAATATAATAAATTTATGGTTAACAAAAACAAAATTTAAAATAGTCGTAGTTGAAAATTCTGGTTATAATTTTGATATTAAAAATGAAAACTTGGAACAAATAACTTTTATATCTCCAAAAAAAAAAATTAAAAAGAAATTACCACAAAAAAAACAAATTACATCAAAAGGTCAACACGAAATGTATTCATTGTGTTATGCTTGTAAAAATTCTAAATTTATAAAAGATTCTGATTATGTTATAAAAATAACTGGAAGATATTTTATTACAAAATTAGAAATAGTATTAAATAATAGAATAAATAAAAATACTAAGATAATTCATCAATCAACAAAATTTAAATCATCAAAAATAAAAGGAGTAAATAGATGCGAAATTGTTGGTTGTTCAACAAAATTAATAAAAGAGTTTTTTAAATTTCCATTAAGTCATAACACGATGGAAATAGAAATGATGAATAGATATAAAATTTATAAAAAATATAAAAAATTAAAATTGCCTGAGATGAAATTACATAAAAAAACAATTCAAGGATGTGGAAAAGTGTTAAAATCATTATAACATTTAATATATTATATCTTGTATTTTTCTTGTAAATAATAGTAATCTTGTATAGTATCAACACCGATCTCATGATCTTTTACTTCAACAGCATTTATCCTATAACCTTGTTCCATTATTTTCATCCATTCAATATCTTCACACAATTGTAATGGTGTATTATTTTTATAATAATGCTCTAATAAATATTTACAATCGAAAACAAAAATACCAATATGAATATTATAATTATGTTTTGGTATTAAAACATCATTTTTACCTGATGGTATAATATTTCTTGAACAATATATTATATTATCATTCAAGTCTAGAACTGCTTTTCCTCTTGACCTACTTCTAATGGACGATTCATCTTGTGTTTTATAATATAAAGTTGAACAGACTAATTTATCATCAGATGGTTTCTTATTTACATAATTATCTATTGCTAATTGAATATTATTATGATTAATAAATGGTTCATCGCCTTGAACATTAACAATAACTAAATTATTTGTTAATATATTTTTTTCCATAAAAATATTTTTTAAGTACAGTATTATTCTATCTGTTCCATTTAAACATTCTTCATCTATAATTTCACAATTACCTCCAAATGAATTAACTTCTTTCTTTATTCTTTCATCATCAGTTAAAACAACAATTTCATTAGAGCATTTAAGTTTTCTAACATTATCATAAACGTGATTTATGATAGTCTTATTATTAATTTTAAGTAAAGGTTTTCCCGGCAGTCTAGTAGAATTATACCTAGCAGGTATACAAATAAGTAGTCTTTCCATTATTTATATAAATAATTTATTTTTAAAATAAAATTAAAAAAATAAATACTCGTAATATATTATAATTTACATGTTTTGTTCTGATAATACAGATGGTTTTTTGACAAAGTCTCTTCGTCGTACCAAGTTTTTTCGCAAGCGTGGACGTCGGATTACTAGTGATAAGGAGAAGTGGCACGCACAAGCTCTGTTTATGAAGGATCCCAAGTCCAAGTACTCCATGACGTTTATGCCTTCAATGCGTTTTCGTGACTGATGAGGTTCAGGCAACTGATGAGGTTCAGGCAACTGATGAGGTTCAGGCAACTGATGAGGTTCAGGCAACTGATGAGGTTCAGGCAACTGATGAGGTTCAGGCAACTGATGAGGTTCAGGCAACTGATGAGGTTCAGGCAA
>Ga0209119_1003449_pt1 | contig 13577 bp, 8 predicted proteins | sample COG_03_FD_184747 | JGI IMG/M metagenome (GOLD analysis project Ga0209119, IMG submission 184747) | Pelagic Microbial community sample from North Sea - COGITO 998_met_03 (SPAdes) (version 2) | ecosystem: Environmental > Aquatic > Marine > Neritic zone/Coastal water | place: Helgoland, sampling... | reverse complement strand
TGTGCTCAATCTTTTTGCATACACAGGTGGTGCGTCTCTAGCAGCTAAAGCTGCGGGAGTGGATGTGGTACATGTAGACTCCATAAAACAAGTGGTAAACTGGGCGAATGAAAATCAAGAAATAAGCAAGCTCAAGGATATACGATGGGTAGTAGAAGATGCCCTCAAATTTGTGAGTAGAGAGGTGAAAAGAGGCCGAAAATATCAAGGCATAATCTTAGACCCGCCCGCCTATGGTATAGGTGCTAAAGGGGAGAGGTGGAAGCTAGAAGAGAAGCTAGGTTTACTGCTACAAGAAGTTGCTAAGTTGCTCGATGATAAAGGTTTCCTAGTGCTTAATGTGTATTCTCTTGGATTATCCCCATATATTATTCAGAACCTAATGACAGATTATTTTAGTGATAGAGAAGTAGATATTTCGGAGCTTTGCTTAAAGTCAAGAACTGAGCAAATATTGCCCTTGGGTATAGTAGCTAGAATATAAAAAAAAGGGACATAAAATGCCCCTTTCTAGTAACTAACTAAACTAACTATTAACTATGCTGACTGATTAAATCAACAAAATTGTGAGACAGTAAAAATTCTAATTTGTAGTAGTAGTACAGTTTATTTAAAGTTCGAAAATATGCTAAAAGTTCGAATGAAAAAAACTGGAGTATATTAAGTAATGGCTTTAATATGATTTAAAGATTGAGCAAAATGGAGTATTTTCGCATTAAGCAAGCAATTGAAAATTTGGATTTACATACTACTGACTTTTAGCATTTCGATTAATGCCTTAGGTCAAGCTCCCACAAGTCAGTCTACTAACATTTCTTTGGGTAGTAAATACTGCTCGCAAGCTACTATAGGATGGTCTAATGGAGATGGGATCAGACGTATCGTCGTAGCATCTAAAAGTAATGCTGTCACCTTTGTGCCGGCCAACAATACTTTTTATTTAAGTAATTTAAATTTTGGGCAAGGGACTAATCTAGGGTCTGACCAATACGTAGTGTATAATGGTTCTGCTAATTCTGTAACCATAGAAAATCTAGAATCTAATACGACCTATCATTTTGCCATTTATGAATATAACCAAGGTGCGTCAGATATATACTATCTCACTTCAGGACCCGCGACTTTTAATCTAACAACCGAGAATATTACAGCATCGTTTACTATGGATGTTAGAAATCAATGCGATAGTGGTAATGTGACCAATTTCACCGGGTCCGGTACTGCAAGCAATGGCTCTACCCTATCATATGATTGGGATTTTGATGATGGGAATACCGCGTCTACTCAAAATACAAATCATACATATGCTGATTTTGGTATATACCAAGTGGAGTTAATTACTAGCTCATATCGATGCGAAGCGATTATTGTGCTAGATGACACCATAGCTCCTACACCAGTTGTGAGGTTTGAGCTAGATCCAGCAGAACCTAACAATACGCAACAACAGTGCTTTTTGAAATCGGATGGTTCTACAAACTTTTTTAAGTTTAAAAACAATACAATAATTGGCTCACTGAGTGGTTCTATTTCTAAAACAGCCTACCTTAGGAGATATGGAGATGGGTCGTTTGATATACGTCTCAAGGGTCAAAAAACATACAGCGGCCCAGGCATATATGTTGTAAGGCTGAGTGCTACTAGTACACAAGATAGCGTGGTATATTGTACAGATTCATTTGATCTTACAGTAGAAGTGAGACAACGGCCAATAGATACTCCCCTTATTAGTTTCGAAAAAGAAATGTGCCTAAGTGGTAATCTTTTTACGTTCGAAAACAACACCTTGGATGGTGCTACTATCAGTACTTGGGATTTTGGAGATGGATCTAGTAATACAGGAAATTTGGTGACTCATTCTTATGGAGCACCTGGTTTATATTATATTAACTTAGAGGTAGTAGATGGCTTTGGATGCTATGATGAATACTTGGATAGTGTAAGAGTAGCTCAGCAACCCAATAATACTTTTACAGGCTTAGCGAGTCGATATTGCCTCGGAGATGGAATTGTAAGCTTGCAAGCTAACTTAGCAAATGGAGACTGGTTGGGTGATAATGTGGATGCCACTGGCAATTTTTCGCCTACTCAACTTGGCACCAATACAGTTAGATATGCTGTGAATGAAAGTGGATGTAAGGATACATTTACGCTAAGCACTGAGGTGTTCGAAGTGCCGATATTTGAGCTAGGTAATGATACTAGTATTTGCAGTGGAACAAGTTTTGTGTTGCGAGTACCGAAAGGAACTACTAACGTAAGTTGGAGTACAGGAGATACAGATTCCTTTACTACTGTAAGCTCATCAGGCGTACTTTGGGCTCAAAGATTAGAAAATGGATGCAGCTTTAGAGATAGTATACAAGTACAGGTGATAAGCACGCCTACTGTAGATCTAGGGATAGACTCATTGCTTTGCGGTGATGGCCAAAGAGTAATAGACGTAACAGCTCCAGAAGCTACATATACCTGGAGTGATGGATATAGTGGTGGCGGCACTCGAGTGATCAATAGCTCTGGTACATTTACTGTCACGGTTTCTAATAAATGTGGTACTGTTTCTGATGATGTAACGCTTGAGTTTTTGCCTTACGTATGTGATATTTTTATACCAAACGCATTCTCACCCAATGCAGATGGGAACAATGATGTATTTCAACCATCAGGCAATGTAGAAGTGCTTAGCATGATGATCTTTGATAGATGGGGAGCTAAAGTATATCAAAGCACACCTTTAGAATTAGCTTGGGATGGTACAGTGCAAAATGTGCCAGCACAGGGTGGCCATTACTATTTTGTAATACGATATCTACTGCCTACCAACGGCACTAGTGTGCCACTTATTAGTAGTGGAGAAGTTTATCTGATTAGATAAACGGGCTAAAGCTCAAACCTTAAGCCAACTCTCGCAGCTGGGGTAAATAGTGTAATCTTAGGAAGAGACGTGGTAGTGGAAGTGAATGGTAAAGCTATTTTGACTCCGCCAAATACATCTATGATGGGTGATATGCTGTATGAGATGTCACCATAACCTATAGCTTGTATTAGAAATGGCCTAGCTTCTATGCCTGTACTATCTTTAAAAACATGGCTAAATTGACCTTTGATGGAAAAACCTTCAGTGGTAATTTTCACATCGCTCTGCAATAGATAATATAACCCTAAACCTGCACCCATATCAATTCTTAACTTGCTATTTAGCCCCCTAATCTGTAGCTTTCTTGCGTACAAAATTTGCGTGCCTATGTACTTCTGTCTATGTCTAATACTCGCTGCTTTGTTAGCCCCTTGAGAGAAGTCTCTTATCTCTGGTAAGTTGGGATGCACTATATCTAAAAATTGCAAGTTTTCTTTAACTAATAGTAAATTATACTGCTGATAACTAGGGATGAAAGTGATGGATTGGTATCGATCTATCTGGTTTCTTATTTCTAGGCCAAATCCAAGGGTTTTGTCTATATGCATCAAGCCTCTTATAGAGTCACTTTGCTGCTTTGGTTCCATCCCTAGTCGAGCTATATTAGCTGTAGGTTCTATGACTATACCTAAGTGGGTCTGAGCAGAAAGCTGCAAGCCAAGAAAAATAAATAGTAAAAAAAATATAGGTTTCATTTGCTACGAAGTAAGTAATAAAAGCGATAAGTAAGTGCAATAGCAGAAATGGTAAGCCCTAAACTTAATCCTATCCAAATACCATTAACACTTTGAAAAATAACGGGTACATTTTTACTGTAAGATAGATAATAGCCAGCAGGAATAGCAATAACCCAATAAGCTATGAAGATTAGAAAGCTAGGTAGTACTGTGTCTTCTATTCCTCGTAATAAACCTACAGAAACAGCTTGTAGACCATCGCCTAGTTGAAATATAGCTGCGAGAATTAATAGATTAGCACCCATACGAATTACCTCTGAATCCGTTGTGAATAATGAAGCTAAAGGAGTACTGAAAGCTAAGAATATCAGAGCGAAAACTAACATAACCAATAGACCTATTTTGTGTCCTTGGAGTCCGTAGTTTCTTACATTGGTATAGTTTCCATTGCCGTAGGCTTTGGCTACGCATATAGAACTGCCGGCAGATATACCCCCTGCAAACATATAAGTAAGAGATGCCAAGGTAATAGCCAGATTATGTGCTGCAGATTCCCTAGATCCCAAGGTCCCTGCTAGTACAGCTGCTCCTGCAAAAGCTGCTATTTCTAAAAAATATTGGAAGCCCGTAGGTAACCCTAAGGTAAATATTCGCTTGTAAAATGTGATACGTGAAGATTCTAAAAATGACTTGCGAAACGAGGTGAATGTGATTGGTATTTTACTGCTTTTGAATAATACGAAGAGCATAGTCGCAGCCAAGAATATACGAGAAATGATGGTGGCATATCCAGCCCCATTCAGTCCATAGGCTGGGCTACCTAATTTGCCGTAAATAAATATCCAGTTCAGAAATACGTTAAGTGCCAATGCTAATAATGTAATCACCATACCCCCCAATGTAAAGCTGAAGCCATCACATAGATTTTTGGCAAAGAAGAATATGAGCATAGGCATAAGTGACCATGCTACAAGTGTAAGGTAGGGTATGGAGAGTGCAGAAACTATGTCGGTCTGCTGAAAGAGGTGAAAATGTGAGATGCAATACCATAGTCCCAAGCCACCTAGTGTGGATAAAGCTAGTGTCACTATGAAACTGTCCCTAGCTAAAATATGATAGGATGATGTTTTATTTTTACCTTGTAAAATACCTACTATGGTAGAAAAGGCCATGGTAACGCCCATCGGAAAAATAGCTACAAAGAAGAAAATACTATTGCATACACCTGCTGCGGCAAGCTGCTGATGACCTAAGTCTCCCACCATTATGGTGTCAAAAAAACCGGTAAGCACCATGCCAAGCTGACTAATGATTATAGGCCAACTAATTTTGATTATATCTTTGATGTATTGATTCAAGAAATAGAATAATAAATGGCGACAAAGGAACTCCAAAATGTTACGAAAAAGAAATTAGTTGTGCAGGTATAAGTGCAGAAAGTGGAGTGGCTACTTTTAGAGGTAGCAATGGTCTGTGGGAAGGATATAAGATTATGGAAGTTGCCTCGCCAGAAGGTTGGGCAAAGGACTATAGTACTGTGCTAGAATTTTATAATGCTCGTAGGAGAAATATAGCTAGCGTATTGCCAAATGAAGCTCATAAACTTTTAGCTGAGATGGAAAAGGAGTGGGAGGTAAGCGTAGTAACTCAAAATATAGATAACCTACACGAACAGGCAGGGAGTACTCAGGTAATACATCTACACGGAGAAATCACCAAAGCGTGCAGTAGTAATGAAAAGCGACATGTTGTCGATATGGGTTTTGGTGATATACTGGAAGGGGATGTATGTGAAGAAGGCTATCAAATGAGGCCCTTTATAGTCTGGTTTGGGGAGGCTGTGCCGCTCATGGAAGCCGCGACAGAAGAAGTGCTAGATGCGGATATAGTTTTGGTTATTGGAACTAGTTTAGAAGTGTATCCGGCTGCAGGTTTGGTCAATTTTGCTAGACTAGAAGTCCCTATTTTTGTGATAGACCCTAATCCTGTAGCACACAAAATGCAAGTGACTAACAAGGTGATTCACATCCAAAAAGGGGGGAGTGAAGGTATGAAGGAGTTTGTTGAAGTATTGAATAACCGGAGTATCGAATAGAGAAGAAATCCGTATCCATCAAATCTTGGGTAGACAGATTTAGAATAACCTCTACTTCTTTAACAACCCAATCTCAATCAATCTTTCCGTAAGGAAATCGCCTGCAGAGATGTCATCATATGCTTTTGGATTTTCAGGTGTTACGCAGCTTTCTAAGCAGTCTAATCTCATCTCAGATACAGGATGCAAAAAGTATGGGATAGAAAAACGGGTAGTACCCCATTCTTCTTTGGGCGGATTTACCACTCGATGCGTGGTGCTTCGTAGCTTGTTATTAGTAAGTCTCTGAAGCATATCGCCGACATTTACTACCAGTTGGTTAGGTAATGCTGTTATGGCTATCCAGTTATTCTGTTTATTTAGCACTTCTAGTCCAGCAGCACTAGCACCCATCAGTAAGGTGATTAGGTTTATATCTTCATGCTGTCCTGCACGTACTGCATTTTTTGGTGCATCTTTTATTGGGCCATAGTGTATTGGCCGAAGGATGCTATTGCCATATTGTATATAGTCATCAAAATACATCTCGTCTAGGTTTAGATATAGAGCAATGGCTCTGAGCATATACTTGCCTGTTTCTTGCAAAGCGGCATACGCTTTTAGTCCATATTCAGAAAACTCTGGAACTTCATCTACTGAGATGTTTTCATAGTAGCCAAACTTAGACTTTAGATTTTCAGGTATCTCCTGTCCAAAATGATAAAACTCTTTTAGATCACCTACTTTGCTATCTTTACTATGCTCTGTACCCCAAGAGGTAAATCCTCGCTGACCAGCTATACCTGTGATATGGTACTTCATTTTAGTCTCCAAGGGAAGTGCATAAAAATCCTTAGTATACTTATATAAATGGGCAGAGAGTTCATTACTAAGCTCGTGATTAAAAATTGCTACAAAGCCGATTTTCTCGTATGCAGTACCCAGATCTTGAACAAAGGTTTGCTTTTCTGAAGGGGTTCCGTTTTTGAAATCGTTGAGATTGAGAGAGATGATGGTAGAAGACATATTGTTTAAATTAAACAAATTTACTATTTACGTTTGTTATATAAAGCGTAGTCATTCAATTCTTAAAGAAAAATCAAATACCTTTGTTAAAATACAATCCAAGTAAGATGTATCCAAAATACTCAAGTAATACGGCCCTTTGGGCTATTAAAAAGGAATTGAGAAGATACCTTTTTGGACTAGTTTTAGGTATAACTGTTTTACATACTTACGCACAATCAAGCCTTTATAGTGCTGAAATAAGTCTGCCTATTTCAGAAATTTTGGCTGAACAAAAATCTAAACTTGCGACGGCCACTGGAGAAGGGATAAGCATTTATAATAACAACATAGGTCTTCTGCTCCTAAAAAGTGGCAATTTTGACGATGCATATTTCTACTTCAATGCTGCCTATTCACCTCTTGCACAGTCAAGATGCTCTGGACCGCAGGCATTTAGCAAAGCTAATCTAGCATACATAGAGTTACTAAGAGGAGATGAAGGTGCTGACTTTTTGAAAGTAGATGAAGCAATATTCTGTGCCAGAGAGTTAAAAGATTTGTATCTAGAGTCTGAGATTAAATTGCTTCAAGGAAATATGCTACTTCACCAGGGTAAATACTCTGATGCATTTGGTGCATACTTTCAAGCTAAAGAGATAAAAGAGCAGGAAAAAGATGAAGGAGGATTAATAGAAACCAATATTGCGATAGCTGATGCGTTGACAAGTATTGGGCAGCATAGTTCTGCTCGCTTGCATTTACAAGATGCATTATTGCTAAATAAGGAAGTCGGAAATGAGCATTTAGCTGCATCTATTTATAATCTATTGGCTACAAACTACATCAAGCAAAAAAGTTATAATTATGCAAATAATTATAGTGCCAAGTCACTAACCACAGCAAAGAAATCTGGCAATAGCTGGCTGATTTGTAAGGCCTATCTTAATATGTCTGACATTAATGTAGAGCTAAATGACTATGCCACAGCAAATACCTACCTAGGAAAGGTGGCAGAACTAATGGCGTCTAACAGATTGAGTAGTCTACGGGCTCCTTATCGGTGCAAGCAAGCAGAGCTAAATATGGCTAATAATAACTCTGAAAAGGCCATCTCGCTAGCCAATAGTGTTATAGGTGGTGATAGGAAATATGTATCACAACATGAAATAGCAAGGGCTTATGAAGTGCTTACCAAAGCGTATTATAATTTGAATGATTATAAAAAGGCATTTGAAGTAAACGAGGAATACGAAAAAATAAAAGTCACTAATGGAGTCTCTGGTGCGTTTAAGCAATTCGAGCAACTAAAATCTAAGTCTGAGCTAGTTGTGATAACCACACAGGCGGTAGTAGACGATGCCGAAAAGCAAAGACTTATTCAAGAAAAGAGAACCTCAGATATTATAAAGTACTCTATCATTTCAGCAATAATTCTGCTGAGTTTTATACTGGTAGTACTTTATAGACAAGTGAGAAATAAGCAGAGTAGTAATAAGAAACTAGAGCAACGAAATGCTTTGATTAACAAACAGAATCACGAGCTGAGAAAAATGAATACTGTGCTAGAAGACGCCAGGCAACAAGCAGAAGCGGGCTCTATAGCAAAGTCTAATTTTTTTGCGATGACTAGTCATGAGATTAGAACTCCGATGAATGGTATCATGGGGATGGCTAGTTTGATGCTAGAAACTCCACTCAATGATGAGCAAAAGAAATTTGTAGAAACCATACAAACCAGTAGTGAGAATCTGCTAACTATACTGAATGATATTTTGGATTTTTCTAAGATAGAGGCAGGAAAAATGAATATAGAATCTACTCTTATAGACTTAGACAAGCTGCTAGAGGAGGTGATGATCATATTCTCTAAACAAGCTAAGGATAAGAGTATAGAACTAAGTAAGTTCATAGGTAATATTATGATTACTCAGTTTAGAGGTGACATATTACGTATCCGACAGGTGCTTATTAATTTAGTTAGTAATGCTATCAAATTCACTGATAATGGCTACGTGAAAATAACTGTAGAGTTAGATGAGCTACTTAGAGCTCAGACTGACGATGCTCGTATAGCTAAGCTTAGGTTCTCTGTAAAAGATGATGGTATCGGTATCTCTGAAGAGAAACAAAAGAAGATTTTCGAATCTTTTGAACAAGAGGATACCAGTATAAGTAGGAAATATGGTGGTATAGGTTTGGGCTTAAGTATAAGTAAGAAGTTAGTAGAGCTGATGGGTGGCGAGATAGGACTTACCTCAGAAAAAAATATAGGCACTACATTTTACTTTACTTTGAATGTAGAGATACCAAAATCGCTGACCAAAAAAGAATCTAATAAAGCCAAAGAAATAGAGATTAAGGAGCTAGTGGCAAGTACAGGCAAATTTGCAGATAAGCACCCTATGCGTATTTTGTTGGCAGAGGATAATCCTTTTAATAAGATGTTCATAGATAAGCTTTTTGAAAAATTCGGCTATACAGACTCGCATCATGCAGAGAATGGTATTGAGGTACTTAAAAAACTAGATCACGAAGAGATAGATCTCATACTTATGGATATTCAAATGCCAGAGATGGATGGTATGCAAGCTACTCAGCGTATAATAGAGAAGTATGGAGATGATAGGCCGCTTATAATAGCACTTACGGCTTCTGCTACAGAAGGTAGTCAACACGAATATTTAGAAGCTGGTATGGATGGGTTTTTGAGTAAACCATTTAAGCAAGAAGCTTTGAAAGAAATCTTAATAGAAAACAGTAAAAAAATAAGAGAGAAACAACTAGTCTAAATCGCTAGTGCTTCTTTTATTGCTTTTATCTTTAGCTGTACCTCGTCCCATTCTTTTTCTGCTTCGGAGTCTATGGTAATAGCTCCGCCAGCATTGTAGTTCAAGGTCTTAGCCTGCTCGTCACATAGCATGGTTCGTATCACTACATTGAAATCGAAATCATTAGTAGGGCTAATGTAGCCTAATGCACCGCTGTACCATCCTCGTTTGAAATCTTCTAATTCTTCTATATGTTGCATAGCGGCTATTTTTGGAGTACCGGTCATGCTGCCCATAGGGAAAGTGGCTTCTAGTATGTCTTTTACCGCAGTGTTTTCCGATAAGGTGCTTTTTATGGTAGAGATCATCTGATGCACCTGCAAGTAGCTGTAAACCCCAAAGAGCTCCTCTACTTTTGTCTGGCCTGGAATAGATACTCGAGCTAGATCATTGCGAACCAGATCTACTATCATTACATTTTCGGCTCTATCTTTTTCTGAATTCTCTAGTTCGTTTATGAGTGCTTCGTCTTCTTGTGCATTGTCCCCTTTTCTTATAGTACCTTTTATCGGTTGGCTAATAAGCTGTTCTCCATCCTTGAGCAGAAAACGCTCCATACTAGCTCCGCAAAGATGAAGATGGTCCGCTCGTAGATAAGCAGCCATGGGTACTGGCGACTTTTGTATTAGTTTCTGATGAAAAGAAATAGGGTCAAATGCTAAATACTCGTGCTTAAAAGGGACGCAGTAGTTTAGCTCATATACCTCACCAGCATAGATCAGATTATGAATTTGTGATATTTTGTTAAGATATATTTCTTTAGTAATAGGGGATTGTGCTGCCGAAACTTGAAACAGAGAGTCCGCTCGTTCGGTATCCCAAAAGGCGTCAGTTATTTTCCCTTTTAGCACCCCTACATTATTATTCTTATCGATAGCAATGACAATTTGGGGCACGAAGAAACTTAGCTCAGGACAAGATATAATCTCTTGATTATTTGAATCTAATTTCTCAAAGTTGTTTTTAAGATCGTAACCCAAAACACCAAATAGCCAGTCTTTATTCGTGGCTAGATGTGAACCCAATGCAGTGTAATCTAAATACACTTTTTCAGCTCCAAAAGCGGCCAGAAACTCGTATTTGCCACCGTATACCCCAGTGTTTAGCTGGCAGCTATCTAGTATGCAGCTATGCCCAAATTGGCGGCTATAGTTATATGCGAGCTCTTTATAAGCTTGCAAACCATGTGTAGCTATGTGGTGCTGACTGTTGATAGGCCGAAGGTACAATACTTATTTATCTGACTGAATATAAACCCACTCTTTGAACTCAAAATCTTTGTAATCTAATGTGTTATCAGTTAAATCATGTTTGCCTTCTATAATAAATAATCCTGCTAATGGACTGCCCTTTCTGGTCTCTGTTTTGCCAGATGTTTTAGGTTTAAGAAGGAAATATGCAAAGTCTTTTTTGTTACTGGACATGTAAAACTTGGTGAGATAATAAGATTGATCGCCTTTTAAGAATATTTTTTTATCGATGTACGCTTTTCGCGGCTCTCTTAGAAAAGGACTATTACGGGACATAGGACAGATAATAACATCTTCCTGATAGAATTGATTTATTACTGTTTCATTATATCCTTCACCCTTTACTTCTACACGCAGCATAGTTCCTCTGCCAGAGGAGCCTACTATTCTAAAGGGGAGCTCAAGCTTTATGGGTTTCCATTGACCTTCTATCAGGGTGAAACGAGATAGTCTAAGAACTACTACGGCTATAAAAAATCCAGGATTGAAAATATCATAGATGAATTGTAAAAAGAATATCCCAAAATGTCCTATATCAATAGCAGAATCTATACTATCTATTATTATTAAAATTAAGAAATATTGGAATAAACGCTTTGTAATCTTACCAGAATTAACAACGTGTTTATATGAGAAAAATTTAGAATTGTTTATAGCGTTGTTTAGTATAGTGCTGTAGATAGAAACCGTGATTAGGTAGAAGGTTAAAGTTATGTAATACCCAAATTTTTCTGAGCCCTTCCACATAAGCCAAAAATCATAGAAACCATGTGATAGCACAGCAAATACAAAGAATAGGAAAATAGTAGCCGTAGGATATTGGGTCTTTTTGTATCTAGCCAAAATGATACCATAAGCAAATAAGGCCGTGTCAAACGTATGAGAAAGTACTGCTATAATAGTGCGGCTTAGAGCCACCCCCTCTCCGTATCTCTCTATATACAGTATATTTTCAGCAGCAGCGAATCCTAGTGCAGAGAAGGTGGCAAACCCTAATAAGTCTATAGGCTCATTAAAAATTTTTGGAAAGAGATAATAGGTTATAATAAGAGGCAAAATCTTAACTATCTCTTCTGGGAAACCAACTTCTAGTGTTGCATAAAGAGCAACTTCCCACCATTTCCCATCTTTATCAAATCCAATATCTCCAAGTAAAAAATGTAGTAGAAATATTAGAAATGTACAACTAAATCCTAAAGCAAAAGTGAAGAGGATGTATTGAAATTTCTTCTTATCATAAATGTCTATCAAACGATAGTAGTCTACCCAAATCCAAGAGAGAAAAATAGCGAAGACATAAATAAATAATGTGTGTGCAATTTCCAAGGGCTCTTTATTAAAAAGTTAAGTACTAAAGTGGTCCATTACTAATTGAGCTTTTGCGGGACCTATAACGCTTGCTATTTCTTCGAATGAAGACTTCTTTATCTTGGCTACAGATTTGAATGTACGCAGGAGTAGAGATGCGTTTTCTTGTCCTATGCCTTTTATTTCGGTAAGCTTAGTCGCGATGGTTCCTTTGCTACGCCTATTGCGGTGATGGGTTATGCCAAAGCGGTGAGCTTCGTCACGCATAAATTGAATTACCCTTAGACTCTCAGATTTTTTGTCAATATAGAGTGGTAAGCTATCCCCAGGGTAGTATATTTCTTCTAGTCGCTTGGCTATACCTATTATCGCTATTTTGCCATATAAGCCTAAATCCACCAGTGCTTTTACCGAGCTGCTTAGTTGCCCTTTGCCACCGTCTATCACGATGAGTTGAGGTAGTGACTGCTCTTCTGCTACCATTCGGCTATATCTACGAGTAAGGGCTTCGTACATACTAGCAAAGTCGTCTGGGCCTTCTACCGTTTTTATATTGAAGTGTCTATAGTCTTTTTTGCTTGGCTTACCATCTCTGAAAACCACACAAGCACTCACAGGAAAGGCTCCTTGTATATTAGAGTTATCAAAACACTCAATGTGATACGGTAGCTCCGTAAGTCTTAGGTCGTTTTTTATAGCAGATAGTAATCGGTCTATCTTTATTTTCGGGTCTAGTTTTTCATATTGATTGCTTTTCTCTAGCATATAGAGACTAGCATTTTTATAGCTTATTTGTAGAAGTTTCTTCTTATCACCACTTATAGGAACAATAAAATTGCCATCTAGAGGTAGAGGTATAGGTACTATTATTTCTGTGGTTTCTCTCTGGTCTTCTATTATATCACCGTAGGCTATTTCCAATAATTCTTCAGTGGTTTCATCCATTTTTTTCTTCATCTCCATGTTCTTGGATTGAATGATAACACCTCCAGATATACGGAGATAATTGATGTAGGCATATTTGTCATTTTGAGCAATACTGAGCACGTCTACGTCGCTTATGCGAGGGTTTACTACTGTGCTTCTACTCTGGTACTTGTCTAGTATCTCTAGTTTTTTTTGATACTTAGATGCTTCTTCAAACTGCCAGTCTGCAGATGCACGTTCCATCTTATATTTTAGGTGATCCTTTACCTCTTTTAGATTTCCACGAAGTATGTTTTTTATACCATTGATACTCTCCAAGTAGTCTTCCTCACTCTCTAGTCCTTCACAAGCACCCTTGCAGTTGCCTATCTGATACTCCAAGCAAACCTTAAATTTGTGAGCTTCTATATTAGCTTTAGACAGATTGTATGTGCAGTTTCTGGTAGGGTAAATTTGTTTGCAGAGTTCCAGAACTATTTTCATTAATCGTATATTACTATACGGACCAAAGTAGGTGCTCCCATCTTTTTTTGGATTTCGAACAGGAAATATCTTGGGGAAACGCTCTTTAGTAATCTTAATTAGAGG
>Ga0209119_1003448_pt1 | contig 13581 bp, 10 predicted proteins | sample COG_03_FD_184747 | JGI IMG/M metagenome (GOLD analysis project Ga0209119, IMG submission 184747) | Pelagic Microbial community sample from North Sea - COGITO 998_met_03 (SPAdes) (version 2) | ecosystem: Environmental > Aquatic > Marine > Neritic zone/Coastal water | place: Helgoland, sampling... | reverse complement strand
AAGGTTCATCTTCTTGAGGTAAAAGTGGACCACCTTTTGATAAAGTTGCCACTTGGTCTGTCATAATTGCCAGACGCTCAGCAAGTGATTTACTTAAATTGTAACCTAATTCAGGAGTGACTTTAAATAAAACATCTACATCTTCTGGCTCTACTTTAAGAAAGACAGACTTTACAGTGGTGCGAACCATAGCGGTTCTTGGAGCATCTAAAAGAGTCGCCATTTCTCCGATAAAACTACCATTGGCATTTATTTTTGCCAAGAAGTTTCCATCCTTTAATACTTCGACCTCACCACGCAGCAAGATGTACATCTCTTTACTGCTATGACCTTCATCAAAAAGTGTCTCCCCACCGGGAACCACTACCTGTAATTTTTGTATGCTTTTCGCCATATCCGCCCTGCGAAACGAGGAGAAATAATAGAGAGTTTTACTATATTTCCAGTATTCTTATTAGATAAGGTTCACCTTCAAGTAGGTTGCCTTCCTTCATTTTACTTAAAGCTTCTTCTACTTTTTCTATATTTGTAGGATGAGTCACAAAAATCAATTCTGCCAATTGTTCATGTGGCTCATTTTGGTGTACAAAATTTAAGCTAACTCCACTTTGCCCAAAGTGGTCACACAGCTTTGCCAAAACTCCCACTTCATCCTTTGTAGAAAGGCGTATATAAAAAGAAAAGCCTTTATCTCTAGCTGATTTAAAAGCTGTTTTATTTGAAAAAACTCGTTTTGACCATAGCCTTTTTCTGTCCTGAGCTGCAGCAACAATGTCGCTCACAACAGCTGAAGCTGTAGGGAGTTCTCCTGCACCTGCTCCATAAAACATTAAATCACCTACAAATTCACCATTTAAAAATACTGCATTATTTGCGCCATTTACGCTAGATAATGGGTGAGCTTTCGGGATCAAACAAGGAAACGTACCCGTGAAAAAAGAATCTTCCACTTTTTCAGCCATAGAAATTAATTTAATCACATATCCCTGACTGATGGCCCAATCAAAATCGCTAGGTTTTAATTTTGAAATTCCTTCTGATTTTAATTTAGAAAATGGAATCAAACTTTCAAATGCCAAACTACCTAATAAACTCAATTTGTGCGTTGCATCAATGCCTTCTACATCAAAAGTAGGGTCGGCTTCTGCATAGCCCAATTCTTGAGCTTGTTTTAAAACGCCTGAAAATTCACAGCCTTCTTCCTGCATTCTCGTTAAAATGTAATTACAAGTTCCGTTAAAAATTCCCAATAACTTATTAATTGGATTGGCTGTTAATCCTTCTTCAAAAGAAGAAACTATTGGAATTCCACCACAACAACTTGCTTCATAAAATAATAAATCGGAATTTTCATTACCTATAAATCTCTCAGGCTCATTGGCTAATAGAGCTTTATTTGCCGTGACAACTTTTATCCCTCTTTGTAAACATTTTTCAATTAAATCAGCAGGATAATCACCACCTATGGCTTCCACCACAATGTCCATTTCGGTTTCTAAAAAGGTCTCTAAATTATCCGTATAAATTGATTCACTTAAATCTAATTCATTTAATCGAACTGATCTACGAGACATAACTTTTACTATCTCGATTTGATCACCTAATAAATTTTTAAAAGCTTCAGTACGACTTTTGAGGATTTTAACAACACCCCCTCCAACTGTACCAAGACCTAAAATTCCAATTTTAATGGACATTGTATTTTTATGTAAACTTAATTATACGGTAACTTGATATCTTTCTTGTTAGGATAGCTTGTTGGCATGAACGGCAACAGTTCTTAACATAGTCCTTTTTTATTTTTTTAATAGGAATTAAACACGTTGAATTTAATCGATCGATACATTTCTGGTCGAATTCTTAAAATTTTCATTTTAGGACAAATTGCTTTTATTAGCCTTTTTATCTTTGTGGATGTTTTTGTTAATTTTGGTAAAATTCAAGATTCATCAGACGCCCCTATTTATTTCACAATAGTGAAATACTATTCTTTATTTATCCCTACTTTGATAAATATGAGCTCAAATTTCATATTTTGTTTATCGTGTTTCTTTGCTCTTGCTCAACTAGAAAGAAATTCACAACTCATCGCGATACATGCAAGTGGAATTTCTATATATAGAGTGATCACACTTTTACTTAGTTTATCACTTTTATTTGGGGTTATTCAAATAATTAATAATTCAATTCTCATTCCCAAAACCTCAAAAATTCAAATCGATAATAATTGGTCACAAATAAAGCTCGACAAAAATAACCCTATCAACTTTAAAGAACCTAACGTTAAATGGGAAGGCATAAATAAGCCTATTCAATATAACGAAGGTCCTGCTCAAATTAACATCAGTGGAATAAATTTAAGAGAGAAAACTTATACATCTCTTCATGCAATTCTAATGGACCATAAGTCCATACCCGTTTTAAAAATTGCCGGTAGTGAAGGCTCTTGGGATGATTCTAATAAGTTTGTTATTAAAAATGTAAAAATATTCTCTTATGAAATGAACAAACCCTTAGCAGTTTTCTCAGAATTAACTTTTAATACTAGTATTCCCTTAAAGCACTTTTACTACTCTAGATACTCTAAACAGTGTTTAAGTTACTCAGAGCTTTCATACTTTAAACATTTAATCGACTTTAGAAATGAAAAGTTTCACAGAATTGCAGATGGATTATTGCCATTTCTTATGATTTTACTCTGTTCGGTGATTGCTTTACCTCTTATTTATATTAAACCTATCTTTGCATATTTAGCTTGCTTAGGAACTACTTTAACCTCGTTTCTTTCTTATACTATTTTGAAAGGGGCTTTCGAGCATGAAAACTTAGGCTATATCTATCCGCTGACGATATTATCTTTAGTAAGTTTGAGTTTCTTTGTTATTGGATCAAAAAAAATCCCAAGTTAAAGTATTGTTTCACGTGAAACATGATTAACTCATAAAAGTAGTTATGTTTCACGTGAAACATTTCTTCAAAAAATATAAACTCGATGTTTCACGTGAAACATATTTAATTAAAACTCTTTAGTTTTAATAGATTTAACTGAAATTATTAAACAAGCTAAAGTATATAAAGTCGCATAAATAGTTAAACCTAATATGTAGGTACCTGGAACTGCATTTCCTTTATATAAAGCATTAGATAAATCAAACCAAGGGAATGCAGGAATAAACCAACAAACCCATGCTAGAGGAGTTAAAGTCCATAAATATGGGAATGTTAGCATTAGAAAAGTAAACAATAAACCAATAATTGGCCCAACTAACACGGTTAAAGTCATAGATAGAGCAAGCAAGATAATACCCTGTAAATAAACGCAAAATAACCAATAAAAAGCCATTCTTAAGCTTTCATCAGATAGTTCATAAACAATAAACTGCTTCCAAACTAATAATGACTGAAACATAAAAATTATGGTTACTGCTGTCAAAATAGCAGAAAATTTTGCTAGAATAAAACCCCTTATACTAATAGGCTTTGAAAACATGGTCAAAGCCACCCTTTCATTTAGCTCTTTACCCAATAAATGAAAACAACTCGTAATAACAAAAAGTAACACACCTACGTACACACATGCACTAGCACATTCAATAATAGCTACATCAACTTTACCAAATGTAAAAAGCTCAGCAAATGCAGGAGCTATTTCACTGATAATTATCACAAATAAATTGATATACCATAGGTGCCGCTCCCTCAGTAGCTGACGCAAATTCATCCAGTATAATCTAGTCATGTTGGAAAATATAAATTGGAGATAAACTGAAAGAAACACTAATAGTTTAATTCTATGCAAGAAAGCTCCATCTCTATTTCTATAGATAAAATTGAAGCAAATCCCTTTCAACCCAGAAAGGTATTTGATGATAAATCTCAAAGAGAATTAACTGAAAGCATTAAAAGAAATGGACTGATTCAACCTATCGTCGTAAGAAAAAATGGTGAAGGTTATCAAATTTTAGCAGGAGAAAGAAGGTTTAGAGCAACTCAGAGTATTGGCCTTCCAACTATTCATGCAATTGTGAGAGAAATTGATGATGAAGAAATGCAAACTCTCTCTATTATAGAAAACCTTCAAAGAGAAGATTTAAACCCTATTGAATTAGCAGAAAGTTTACAAGGTTTAGTGAGAGATTTAGGTTATTCTCAAGATAAACTGGCCTCACAATTAGGAAAAGATAGAAGCACCATTACGAATAACTTAAGGTTATTAGACCTACCAGAAGAAATTAAAGGCGATGTAAGTAATAAGAAACTAACTTCAGGTCATGCAAGAGCATTACTACCTTTAAAAGATTCTCCAAAAATTTATATTTTAAGAGATAACATCATTTCTAAAAAGTGGAGTGTTCGTGAAACAGAAAGAAAAGTAAAAGATGCCATTAAAAATAAAGCCGAAATTTTAGACCCTCCCAAAAAGGAAGGTAAAGATCCAAATATTAAAGCACTAGAAGAACAACTTGGTGATCACTTAGGAACAAAAGTTGAGATTTGGGGAGAAACGGAAGGTTCAATACAAATTAGTTTCACAAATGTGATTGAGTTTAATCGTATTTTTAACTTGGTTTTAGAACAAGAAAAAGACGAAGATTTTGAATGAGTTGTGGGTTGGTTTTGATGAAGCTGGCTTAGGACCCATTTTAGGTCCTTTAAGTTTAAGTATTTTTACAACATCTAAGACTTTTGATTTCCCAATTTTAGATTCAAAAAAAGTACATAAAAAAGGAAACTTAAAACCCTTAAAAAAGAGATGTAACTTATATTGTCCAAATTTAAAATTTTTAAATTTGGATGATTCCATCGCTGACCTAAATACGATTGGTTGTACAAAAGAACCATGGCTCATGAACGAGTCCTCCATTAATGACGAATTCAATACATTATTTCACCACCAAGAAGATGACATAAACTTATATTCCAGACTGATTTCTGTCGGCGATTATAATAAAGTTTTAAGTTCAGGATTAAATAAAGCTGACACTGTTTTACATTTTATGCTTCCAATGATTCAAAAAGTTATAGAAGAATCACCAAATTTTGATAGAGTAAATTTAATGTTTGATCGCTTAGGCGGTCGAAAAAAATACAGACCTATTCTTGAAAAATGGGGTCTTAATATTGCATCAAGTCATGAAAATCCCGACATAAGTCGCTATTATGGAAATTTAAACGGACAACCATGGGACATTGGTTTTCGAGTAAAAGGCGATCTTTACCATCATAGTACGGCTGCAGCTTCTCTTTTTGCAAAATTAAGAAGAGAATTAGCCATGGAAAGAATGAACAAATGGTGGTCTAAACGCATACCAGGGCTAAAATCAACAGCAGGATATTGGACCGATGGGTTAAGGTTTTTGAACGACATTGATTTATATAGGTCTAATCATAACATATCAGATAATTTTCTGAGGAGAAATAAATGAAGTGGTGTTTGATTATTGGATTAGTATTCCCAATGCTTGTTTTGGCTAAACCCAGAGCGCCCATGGTCAATAAACTTCATTTAACTGCTATTGAACAAGATCAAGATACCAATGTTTATCAAGTTCAGTTAGATTTCACACCCTTAACTGAATCGAAAAGAGTTATTTTTTCGCTAAAAGTTCCTCAAAAGTTCAAACTTATTGAAGGTTTTACCTATTGGGAAGGTTTTTTGAAACCAAGTGAGTCATTTCAAAAAATACTAAAATTACAAGGCCCATTAGGTAAAGATGGGAAAATTGAATTAACAGCCACTATGGAAATGGAAGGCACAAAAAGCACAACTAGAACTTCTTTAGATTTAACAGTAAATCAAGTTTCTAAAACTAGTTCTGAACCTATTGAAACGAAACTTCGTAGAGAGTAGTTTTTTTAATAAATTCACACCTTAAAAACCTTTACAGTAAGAAAGACAAGAGAAAGTTACCTCCCTCATGAGAACTCGACCTTTTTCATTTATAAAAAAAGCCATTTGTACCTTAGCTTTAGGTGCACTTCCCATGGCTCCATGTTTTACTGCACCTGTATTTGATACACGTGAAGATTTACTAGATCATATTAAAAACAAAAGAAACTTTAGTTTTGATATTGATCAAGACTTCAATCAATTTCCTGACCCCTGGTTTATGGAAGAAAGTAAAGGCTTTCAAACTTATCACTCAATAAGAATTGATAAAGATGGACATAATGATAAAAACAGTTTAAAAATAGTTTTTTCAGGTGGAAAAGCAGGTGTTTATACAGCTCCCTTAAAACTTGATTCAAGATATGCCTATAACATTCAACTATCCTTTAAAGGTTCTGCTTTAGGGGAACGTTTTTCAAATAAACTAGAATTAGGTCTTAAAGCCTATGATAAAAACAACCAACTTTTAGAAGATCTACCACGACTTATTGAAAATGAATTTTCTAACGATTGGCAAAAAAGTAAAGTTTTAAGAATAGAAAGATTGCCAGAGGGAACTGACTCTTGTTCTCTATATGTTCACTTAGAAGGCCGCCCATCAGGAAAAAGTGAATTATGGATAGATCAAATTGAAATAATCTCGAGTCCTAGAATTCATTTTGACACTGGTAAACCTCTTAACGTTTATCGTTTCGAAGACCCTATTAAATACAAAGTTGAAATTGACGGAACCAATCCAAATGAGCCATACCTGTTAGATTTAGAAATTACTGATTTTATGGGTAATTCTATTGAGAAAAAATCTTACCCATTTGTGGGAGATATGAATACCAAAGAATTTAAAGAAATGTTAAATAAACAATCTTCAGGTGTTTATAACCTAAATGCAAAATTAATTCACCATGGAAAAACACTCTTAAAACTAAAAGAAATTATGGCCAGGAATACTCCGGTCGAAGAACAAGTCCCCAACCAAAAATTTGGTGTTCTACTCGGTCACCCAAAAGCTCCTTTTGATGATTTAATTTTATCCTTAGAACTATTAGGCACTCAAATATCTAAACTTAGCTTACTTCCTCTCGATTTCCAAATCACTTCAAGTCTTAAAAACAATCATGGAATAAAAGAACTAGATGATTTACTATTAAAAAAAGCACCTGATTCTGGTTACCAATTTATTGCTAGCCTAGATCACATACCAGGTGATACAATTAAAGATAAATACAATCCACCAAAAAATGTGATAGAAACATTTGTCACACACCAAGAAGCTTGGCAAAAAACTTTTGATCGACTCATTTTCCATTATGGAAATGTATTAACCGACTGGCAATTTGGTTCAGATCAAGACCAAATAGACCTGCAACAAATTGAAGATGCAAAACTAATTGTTGATCATCTTCAAAAAACGACTGATTGGATGGAAATTATATCTGCCTCTCAAAAACCATTCACAAAGGAAGGTTTTGTAAATAATTTATTTATTCCTAAAGAATTTACTTTAAAAGAACTAAATGACAACTTATCAAAAAATAATTGGAGTAATTTAGTCGCGACACTTGAGCTTCATTCAAGTATCACCAATGACCCTCTCTTAGTTATTGAAGATATGGTTAAAAAAATTAGTTTCTTGATGGCACAAAAAGATCGACAAGGAAACCCCTTGGTTGAACGATTATTTATCGATAGTTTAACCGATGAATTAGGTGCTGGATTGATGAATGAAAAATATGAGCCACAAAGTACTTACTTTGCAGCAAAAACAATGATTCATTGGACTTATGGCGCTGAATTTATTGGTTCATTTCAGCACCCTGATAAATCAATTAAAAATTATGCTTTTAAACGTGGCAATGAAGCCTTTGCTATTTTTTGGAGAGATTCTAAAAATGCAGGAATTAAACCCGCTCAATATAGTTTAGGTTCAGATGTTGAATGGATGGATCTAATGGGAAATAAAAGTGCCATTGCAAAAGGTTCCGATGGATCCATTTTATTACCTCTAAGTAAAACACCTGCATTCCTATTAAGCCCAAATCCGAAATTATGGGAAACAATGCTTTCCTTAAAATTAACTAAAAGTCCATTAAAATCAAAAGTAGAGCTCCAAAATCAAATAGTGAGTGTTAGTAATCATTTTTCAAAAGAAGCAAATTTTGAAGTTTCAGTTCGTTACCCTCAAGGATGGACTTTAGAAAATGGAAATTTTGAAACTCAAATTCTACCTAATGCAATGTCAAATTTTGACCTTAGCTTATCTCCTTCAGCTCAAAGCCCTGTAAATACTCCAATTCCCGTTTACACACATATAGATATCAGTTTCAAAAATAACAACCATCATGTTGTCGCATATCGAGAAGAAATATTACTTTCAGATGTAAAAATGGATCTCAGCTTTTTCGAAGAAGGTGAAAACCTCGAAATGGTCATACTGATTGGTTTAAATAATACTGCTCCAGCAGCAACTTCATTTATTGCTTCTGCATTAATGCCAAATGGGGAAACTTTCGAAGCATTTTTTAGAAATTTACAACCTGGTCAAAATAACTCTAAACGAATATTTATTTTAAACGGTAAAAATATGATAGGAAAAAATGCCACTTTATCTGTTCGTGAACAAATTGGCCAACGTTACTTAAACGCAAAATTTCCTATCGACACTTCATTTTAATTAGGTCATTTAAATGAATATCCTTGTACTCGGTGCTGGTGCTATGGGCACTGCCTTAGCAGGGGTTTTAAGCTATCAAAATTCTGTTGAACTATGGGGAAGGCGACCCGAGTTTCAGAAAGAACTCCTCAAAAGTAGAGAAAACAAAAAGTATCTTCCTGGTTACTCCATTCCAGATAAGGTAACTATCGTTGAAGACCTTGATTTAAGTAAAACTGACCTCATCATTTTAGGCATTCCAACACAACATCTAAGAACTATATTAGGCAATATTAACTTTGAAAATTTTAAAGGGCCTATTTTAAATACAGCCAAAGGTTTAGAGCTCGGCTCTATGATGACACCGTGTGAAATATTAAAAGATATTGGTTTACCTGATCAAAATATTTATGCCTTTTCAGGCCCTACACATGCCGAAGAAGTATGTAAAAATATACCTACAAGTATCGTTCTCGCAGGTCACGAAAGTTCGTCCCCTGAGAGTTTTATAGAATCTATTAAAGGGCCTGCTTTTAGACCCTATTTATGTTATGATAGAATGGGTGTTGAATTAGGTGGTGCTTTAAAAAATATTATAGCGATCGCCTGTGGAATTTCAGAAGGCTTAGGTTATGGTATGAATACGACAGCTGCCATCATAACAAGAGGGATTAGTGAAATAAAAAGATATGGTTTACATAGAGGAGCAAAAACAGAAACCTTTCATGGCTTAAGTTGTTTAGGCGACCTTGTCACAACATGTTGCAGCCCTCACTCTAGAAACAGATCTTATGGACTATCTCTAGTTTCAAATGAGAAAAACTCTTGGGAAAAATTAGCAGAAGGCGCTCATACTGTTAAGTCTTTAGTTAGTTCCTTGGAATCATTAAACTTTGATATGCCTTTGAGTAGAGCTGTTTATGAAATTGCATGGGAAAATAGAGACCCTCATCAAGTCATGCAAAGTCTGATAACAAGACCTGTAAAGGAAGAAGATTGAGCGAGCGTGGAAAAATTGTTATTGTTGCTGGCCCATCTGGTTCAGGAAAAAGTACTCTCATAACAAAATTTTTAAAAGAGCACTCCCATTATATTTTTCCGACCTCTGCTACGACACGAAAAGCAAGGCCAGGAGAAACCAATGGAGTACAATACCACTTTATAACAACAGAAGAGTTCGAGAACTCGATAGAAAATGATGGTTTTTTAGAATGGGCCTTAGTTTATGATCACTATTATGGTACATTAAAAAGTACCGTTCAAATAGGTTTAAATGAAGGAAAACATTTTTTAAAAGATATAGATATCCAAGGAGCCAAAAGCCTCATGAATTTATTGGATAAAAATGATCTTAAAAGTATCTTCATTTCGCCTCCTTCATTAGATTTATTAAAAGAAAGACTTTTAGCTAGACCTAAAGAAGATGGTGCCAATATTGAAACTAGAATTTCAGAAGCTAAAAAAGAAATGGAAGGTGCATATTTATTTGATATAAATATTATAAATGATAATCTAGATGAAGCTTATGAATCATTTAAAAATTTCATTTTAACTAGCTAACACTATAGACTCTCTTCATTGAACACTTTTACTAAACTTTCTCCTAGTTTATATTTAAGGTTCATTAAAGAAAAACCTTTTCTTTTTATTGTTTCAACATTTTTAGCCCTTTGGCCGTTTTTATTAGAAACGTTAGGTTTTCTTTCATTTATTCCATTGTTACAAGCTGATGAAAATGGCATCGTTACAATTGATTTACCCTATATAGAAAAATTTCAATTAAACATTTCTACAATGCTAATTTGTTTAGCTGCATTATTTACCTTACAATGGTTTAGTAATACAGCTAAAGTTTATGTCTCTTATTTATGGGCAAATAAAATAACTGAAAGTTATAAACAAAAACTATTTATTCATTTACAAAACAAATCTTGCTTAGAAACCATGAACCAAAATAAAGGTCATTGGATTCAATTATTTCAGAACGAATTTAGACATTTGAGTTATGCACTAGTCTCCACTATTTATTTGAACGCAGCCATCATATTTACTATTATCACATTATTATTATTATTTTATTTATCGCCAGAATTAAGTAGCATACTTTTCCCATTAGGTTTATTAGTATTTTTGAGTATACTTATCAGTAATAAATTGATTCAAAAATATGCTATAAGTCATCAACAACATCAACAAGAAGAAGCTGCTTTTTTATTAGAAAATTGGCAACATCCTATCATTTTAACTTTACATCAAGCCAAAAGTTGGATGAAAAGCAAATACTTCATAATACTATCTAAAACACAAAAAGCCTCATTTCTACATTTAATTTTAACTTGGAGTGCACCACATTGGACACGATGGGTTATTTTTATGTGTATTATCTCATTTTTAATTGTTCATTCATTTTTATCTCCTCAATCAAAAATGTCTGCTCAAAGCTTGATCACTTATTTAATTATTTTATCGAGGTTACAGCCCATTACCTATACATTATCACATGACTTAGCTAACTTAGTCACAGGAGAAGTCGCTTGGAAAGCTATCTCAAAAAAATTCTCTAATGAATCTATTATTCATGAGCCTATAAAAGAAATTTCTTTTAAAAACTTGATTCAAATAAAAAATGTTTCTTTCACATACCCTAACAGAACTGAACAGTTAGGACCGTATCATTTAGAAATACCTATCAAATCAATATATGGTATTTATGGTTCATCTGGTTCAGGTAAAAGTACTTTAATGCATTTAATCATGGGACTTCATCAACCAACACATGGTCAAATATTTATCGATCAAGAAAACTATTCAGACATAAACAAGCAAGCTCTATGGTCTAAAATGGCTTATGTCCCTCAAGAACCTGACTTTTTTCAAATGACTTTAAAAGACAATTTATGTTTAGGGCAGATTAAAAATGATTCTGAGATCCATTCATATCTTAAAACTTGGGGTTTAACTAAATTAGTAGCCTCCTTACCAAATGGTTTAAGTCATATGATTTATCCAAATGGTAAAGATTTATCAGGAGGACAAAAAAAGAAGTTAATGATGGTAAGAGCCTTACTAAGAAAACCTGAAATTTTATTTTTAGATGAACCCTGTAATGGTTTAGATGAAACTTCTAAAAAAGAATGGATTCAATCACTTGAATTATTACCAAAAAATATCACAACTATTATTATTACTCACGACACCACATTATTAAACATTTGCGATAATGTTTTTAAAGTTTCTTGAATTTATTCACAAATTCAAGACAAAGATGATTCATCTCTAACTTATCACTTTCAGTAATATTACTTTCTCGATAAATAAGTTTTAAATGCTTATTTTTAATCTGACTTAATAATTCATCTTTCAAATTATTTTCTATTTCTAAACGATTTAACCAAGTAGACCAAGTTTCATTTTTTAATCTTGGTAAACCATTTTTAGTCAATGTTTCTTCCAGTAATTTAACGCCTGTATCAGGTAAAGTAGAACTTAATGAATCTGTAACTTCATCCTGTTTTTTCTTAAAATCTATCATATTGGCCATTCTCAATAAAAGATATAGCATAACCAAACCAATTCCCCAAGGTGCAACATTTTTCAAATGATCCGTATGACCATCAAATCTCCATTTATCAATTTGAAACATCAACCAATCCCATCTATCCTTTACCCCTCTACCAAATTGACTTACTTGATCTGCTGGGGGAGTTGGTTCAAACCTTTCCCAATGATCATCATGCCAAACTTCAACCCAGGCATGTGCATCTCTTCCTCTTACCAGCCACATATCTTGAAATGCACTATACTCTCTTACAACATATCCTGTAACATACCTTGCCCTTACTCCGTTTGCTCTTAATAACATTGTAGCCGCAGTAGCAAAATGTTCACAATGACCCGTTTTAGATGATTCAAGGAAATAAAATATAGGACTTACTTTTTCGGGAACGCTTAAAGCATCTAAAGAATACTTAAAAGTTCTAAAGTGCTTTCTCAGTAACAATAAGACATCATCTAAAGGTAAATTTTTCGTTATAACGATGGTATCTAAAACAGATTTCCATTTTTCTTCATCATCTTCAGGTAATAGTAAATAATCATTTTTATCTCTAATTTCTATATCATTTCTTTTTAAAGATGAATGTCCTAACCAGTCAATTTCTAACCAACCAAAGGGAGGAGGAACTCTTAGCATATTACCTTTCCACAACTCAATTTTTGGAATATTTACAATAGAACATTTTGAAACACTCTCCGGTAAAGGTATCCATGAATCTCCCATACCCTGAAACCAAATTTTTCCTTTTTGATCATGTTTCTCGTTTTTATTTAAAATAATATCACTATTTTCAATTAAATTTTGCTCTTCATATGGGTGTGTATTAAACCAATGTGTATCGCTCAAAAGTTGGTCATAATGAGAACCTTTATAATAACTTATACCTTCAACATCTGATTGAACCCTCATGATAACATTTTGACTCAATTGAATTTTTCCATGTTCACCAATTGCCATCCACTGTTTTCTCAATGAATTCTGTCCATTAGTATATTGAAGCATCCACTCCATTGATTTATTTTTTAAATACTTATTGGCATTAAAAATTAAATTATGTAAACCAAAACCCATCACTAAGACGAACATTAAAATACATGACCTTTTTAACCTAAAGCCTTTTCTTTTATCTTCCAACAACATCACGCAAAAAACTAATAATGCGATACCAGGATAATAAAATTCAACTACATCACCAACTGAAGCAGATAAAAAGCAAATAGCCATAAAACCCCAAACTACTTGTTTAGAAGGAATAGGGTACTGAGTTACCGAGTGTTTAATTCGAAACCTAAAAAAGAACCATAAAGACCTAGGGTCAAACTCCTTTTCTTTAGAGAAATATAATAAGATAAAAAAAGGTGAAAAAATAAGTGGCAACCACATCATGGTATTGATAAATACTTCTGACATCTTCTCATTGTTATTCCAGAATAAAATAACTGTCATTAACAATAACATGAGGCATCCATCCATGATAGAACCTAG
>Ga0209119_1003446_pt1 | contig 13582 bp, 9 predicted proteins | sample COG_03_FD_184747 | JGI IMG/M metagenome (GOLD analysis project Ga0209119, IMG submission 184747) | Pelagic Microbial community sample from North Sea - COGITO 998_met_03 (SPAdes) (version 2) | ecosystem: Environmental > Aquatic > Marine > Neritic zone/Coastal water | place: Helgoland, sampling... | reverse complement strand
TCAATATTACTATTTTCCGATGTTATTTCAATATTATTCCAATTAAACCCTTGTCCTTCTAAACACATATTTTTCCATTCCTTACAAAGTTGTTCACTAGAGCACCAATCACATATCATTTTAATTCTATATTTATTTTCTTCTTTTCTCTCTTTTTTTTCTTGTAATTCATTAATTTCCAAATTTATTTTATGTTCTTCATGTTCTTCATCAGAGCCATTAGAAATACTTCCTTCTGAATTAGTTGGTGTAAACGTTTCTTTGGAAGCCTCTCTTACAGGCGATAAAGGTTCTTTATTAGTTTTTAATTGTTTTAATTCTTCTTTTATTTTACGAGTTTCTTCTATTTTTTTTACAAAATCATCATAAATATGTTTTTTAATAAATATTCCTTCGTGCTCTCCTTTAAAATCTGGATTTTTAACCATAAAAGTCATTTTATTTTTTATTTCTCCTTTTGTATTAAATCCTACATAAGATTCATCACTATTACATTTATTAACAATTTCTTGTAAATCAATTGTATTATTGAATTTAAAAGCTGTATTATTTGGTATATCAGATCCTTTTATAAGTATATATTGAATTTTTCTTTGCTCTTCAATAGTTATTTGTTCTTTTGTATTTACGTTTTCTTTTGTATTTACGTTTTCTTCTTTAATTACTTCTTTAACTTCTTGAATATACCATTTATTATATTGTTTCATTTTTTCTCTCTTTGTATCTGTAAAAAAACAATTAAAATGTATCATATAAGGTGATTTTGGTAAATATTTTTCATAATATCCACCACTAGAAAATAAATTTCTGTCTAATAATTTATAAGTAAACTTATTTTTACAATAATCAGAATTTATTAAAGGTTGATCATCTAAAAATTCACTAGTAATTTTAATATATAAATCTTTAAATAACTCAATGGTTCTATTATTTGATTCTATAAACATAAAACCACAACATATTTGATTATCATCTGCCTGAGTTACCATATCAACATTATGTTTTCTTAATTCAAGATAACAATGTTCCATAAAATCTTTATTTTCAAAAACTATATCTCCATCTGTAAATAAAACATAATTATTATTTTGTAAAGCATCATATATAATTCTAATTTTATTTGACATCATTAATACCCATTCTTTATCACTTCCATTACATTTTAGTAAATTTTCATTTCTATTTTCAATATTATCAATATAATATGCTTCTATTTTGTTTGATATTAATTTATTATATGAATTATTATCTACACAATAGCAAACCAGTCCGGTTTTATCAAATCCACATTTTTCAAGTGATTTTAAGCAATTATTTGTATAATCTAAGTATCCATTATTTGTTAATGTAATAAAAGCAATATTTTCTTCTTTAAAATAATTGTTATTTTTATAATTTAAAAAATATTCTACATTCATTTTTTCAATATTTTTAAATTTTGGATAGAGAGAATCATAATATGTATCTAATTTTTCTTCTGTTATAAAATTTAATTCATTCCAATCATTAATAATTAAAATGGGCAAGTCATAATATTTATATAGAAAATCTAGAGGACCTGTCTTAACAATTGGAATTGTTTTCATCAATAATGCTTCCCATGTTCTATGACAATCCATACCATTTCCATATGGACTCAAAGTAAATTTATACTTTTTATAATTATTTAAATAATTTTCAAAATCTTCTTTCTCATTCAAAACAAAACAACTATTATTGTCTTGTTTACAAATATTTTCTACAATATTTAATAATTCTTTTCTATCTGGAAGTAATCCAGAATTACATTTTTCCAAATTATCCAATAAATTGTATTGAAAATTACAGGAGATTTTATTTTCTTTAAATTCTTTTTCTTTTTTATTTTCTTTAAATTCTTTTTCTTTTTCTTTTTCTTTTTCTTTTTCTTTTTCTTTTTCTTTTTCTTTTTCTTTTTCTTTTTCTTTTTCTTTTTCTTTAAATACTTTTTCTAAATATTGATTTAATAAATATAATGTAGATGAGTTAAATCCAATAGGAATAGGGTGTATTTTTGTGGAAACAAAATTATCACCCCAATTTTCAACATATATTTTCATAACATTATGACAATCAACAAAAACATTAATATCTGAGATAAATGTTGATACACATGATGAGTGTGTGAAATCATCTATAATTATAATATTAATTTTATAATGTAAAGATTGTATTGTTGTTAATAATGTATTTTTAGCGCTTTCATCCTTTAATATTTTTGATAATATACCAAAATATATTTCTTTACTATTATCAATATTAATATTTCCATTTATTTCTGACATTATAAATTCATCAATCGATTTTTCATCTGTAAAAACAATATTACATAATTCATGATATTTTTTTCTACTAATTAAACTATTATTAGTTTTTTTATTTTTAATGTAATATTCATAATAATTTTTCTTGATATATATACCATCATCATTAGAAAAGTAATTACTTTTTTGTAAATTATCAATATCTATATTTTTTTTGAAAAATCCTATAGTATTAAATCCAACTACATTACCATCATTTAAACATTTTTGCATCATAGTATAATAATTCTCTTTTGAATAATAAGCATCATTATTTAATTGATCTAATCCTTTAATAAATAGAAATTGTTCTAATAAATTACTAGATATATCATAATTTTCTGCCCTTTTTTCTATATTAGAGAAATCAAATTTTTCATTATTATTTTGTATATCTGTATCAACATTATTATAATAATAATAATTTGATGTAACAATATGTGGTTTTATTTCTTTACAATCTAGTTTACCATCTTTGTATAATTTTTTTTGTATTAAATAATCAATCCCATTTTGTATACCATTTAATTCAATATATTCTAATAAATTTTTTGCGCATTTTTTATTAATACTATAACTGAAAAATCCACCTAATGATAAATTATCATTGAAATCTTGAACTTTAATTTCTTTCTTTAAGAGAGAATATTCTTCTCTTATTTCTTTTGTAACATTTACATACATATGATATCCAAAAAATAATATTTCTATATTTTTTAAATATTGTGTTAAACCATCATAAATAGTTTTAAAATTAGGCTTTAATTGAATATCATCTTCCAATATCAAATAATAGTCATTATTATTATCATTAACTAATTTTTTCCATAATTCAATATGAGATAACGCACATCCAATAAACCCCTTTCTATAAGAAAAATCATTGTTTCTGAATAATTCTTTTATTTCAATAATTTTTTCAGATTCTTCAATTTCATAACCATTTATTGCTTCAAAAAATTCATAATTATATATTCCAAGTTTATCTAATTGTGTTTTGACATTTTGTCTTCTATCAGTTCTCTTTTTTAAGTTAATAATTTTTATATTATTTGTATCAAATTGTGCCTCATTATTCATCTGATAAGCATTTTGTTTATTATTTTCATATGTTAATTTTCCAATATGTTTATTTGTCATTCTATTAAAAAATCCTGTTTTATAACCATATTTCATCCATTTATCAGCATATTCCATTTCAAAAAATTGTTTAGATGTCTCAAAATTACCAATATTTATTATAGCTTCAACATCAATAATTGAAGGTCTAAAACTAAAATAAGGCCAATATGCAGATCCATATTTATTACTATTTATTCGATATTCTTGTAGCGCAAAATTTTCATCTATTTTAATGTATGTTTCTAAATTATAATCTTTTATTGTTTCACCATAACATCTATTGAACATAATTTGTTTAATATTCATATGTCCCATTTGTTTGAAACCTTCTAATGAGTTTTCAATATAATTTGTAGGTTTATAAAAAAGAAAATCATCTTCTATATGTATCCAATACTTTGGTTTTAATTCAACTAATTTATTATAAATAATATTCATACTATTTTTATGACCTTTTTCTTCCTCCATTTTAAAATAAAAATCAACAAATGGATATAACTCTAACATTTTTTCTTTATCTGATTTACTTGAATTATCATCTACACAAAACCAATAATCTATTTTTTTATAATCATTCCATGTATTAATTAACGAATTTATTGTTTGTTCAAATAAATCAAAACGTTTACATGTTGTAAAAGATAAAAATATTTTAATTTCTTCACTCTTATTAACATCTATATCATTTAAATCTTCATCATTATCATCACTATCATCGCTATCATCACTATCATTATTTAAATTTTCAATTAAATCAGTTATTCTATTACTATATGTAGTTAAATATTTTTTGACTTGAGTGAATAATAGTTCCCATAAATTAAAATAACTTTCATCAATATTACATTCTTTTTTATATATTAATTCATCTATTTTGTAAAATAGTTTTATCTGGTTTTCTAGAATATCATTTATAATATTTTTCTTATAAAATATTATATTTTTAACAGTTTCATCTAGATTAAAGTTATTTTCAATTAATTTTTTACAACAATAGTATCCAGATTCATTATCATCATTATAAAAAGCACTAATTGAGTTATAATAATATACATTATTATTACAATCAATATTTATAAAAAGTTTTTTTGTATAATCAATATTATCAATATTATATTTTTTAGTAGAGTTATAAATATTATTTACCATAAAATGATTATCTTTTTTATAATAATGTTCCATTAAAGAACAATGACACTCTCTTCTCTCATAATCATATTTAATACCGTGACACCAATAATTAATAGCTTCTTCATAATTTTTTTCAATATAGTATAATTGACCTATCATGTAACATGAATAATATTTCTCCTGTATCCAATTATTTAATGTTAATACTTTTTTATACCAATCAATTGCTTTACCATAAATTTTGGCATCTTTATAACTTTGAGCACAATAAAAAGCATATCTATTTTTCATAAAATGATTTGTTTCAATACTGAATTCCTTCTCAAGTATATTAGCATCTTTCAAATATTTATCTTTATCTAAACTTCTAGCACCAGTTTTACCAGATTCAATATAATATGGACCTTCTATTACTTTAACATCATTACTAACATCATCTATTGGAGAGATAAATTCATGTAATACTCCATTATATTTCCATCTTTTACGATTATTTATAAGCACATTTCTATAATATGAAAATTGTAAAGAACCAAATCTAATATTATTTTGATCTGTTAATTCACTTGGAAGATTTATTTTACCATGTATTTTATCATCAGCATCAAAAATTAATAAATAATCTGTTTTATTATAGGCATGTTCTAATGCTTTGGTTCTATTATATCCAAAATCTCTCCATTCATCATAATGTAATTCACCACTTATAGATCTTTTATCAAAAAAATCTTGTATAATTTCTTTAGTGTTATCAGCGGATCCAGTATCACTAATAACCCAATAATCGATTTTAATATTATCTATAATATTATTTAATGTTTGCTCAATAATATGTGACTCATTTTTTACAATCATATTTAAACATAATGTATATTCTGGCATATATTAAATATAATACTGAATTTTTTATTATATTTACAAGTTAAATAAATTAATTACAAGTTAAATAAAATTATTAAAAATTATTAAAAATTATTAAAAATTATTAAAAATTATTAAAATTATTTAAAATTATTTAAAATTATTAAAAATTATTAAAAATTATTTCATTATAATATATTATATTATAATATAATGGCTTACACAAGAAAATATTATGATGAAGATGAAACTAAAAATAATTTACAGAGAGATACTGGAATAGGTAGATATATGTTAAATTGTCCAGGTAGTGGACCTACACCTGATTATTTTAATGACCCTCATATTAGATTACAGAAACAAGCTGCTAATAATGCTTCTAATATAATAGATGTAAATAATTATTTGCGTGGATTAAATAAAAATTTATGTAGAGATTCTAAACAAGAAGAGTGTTTTTATAAAACAACATATATACCAAATAATAATTACCGAATAATAAATAATATTACAGATGAATCTAGAACAACTAATCCTGCTTGGGAATTAAGGGGTTTAGAACAAAATAATATGCCTTATTTATATTTTAATCCTCAACAAAAAACAGAGTTGCCTTTTACTAATAATTTAAATACAAGAATGTTAGAAAAAGATTACTATACACAATAATTTTAATATTATAATAGATTTTTAATATTAAAATATAAAAAATATAATACCTATTTATATATAATGGCAGAAATAGCGCTTCCAGTATTAGGATTAGGTGCATTATATTTACTATCAAATAAAGAAAGTAATAAAAAAGAAAATTATGAAAATATGGGAAAAAAAAATAATACATTACCAAATAATAATATACAAAATATTAATTATCCTATGTCACAAAGAAAAGCTCAATCTACATCAATAAATAATGATAATGGTAATCATCTTAGAGAATATTTAAATCCTAACCAAACAACAGATCAATTCTTTAATGATAAAGTTTATTTAGAAACTGCTAATCAAAAAAGTAATTGGGGGGTTGGCGATGGAAATACCGGCGGTGTAAATAGAAACCAAGTTTATAGTCTAACTGGTGAACCGATTAATCAAACAAATTTTAAACATAATAATATGGTTCCTTTTTTTGGAAGTAAAATTAGAGGCGCTACAAATGATTCTAATGTTAGTGAAAGTATTTTAGATAATATGCAAGGTTCTGGTAGTCAAATTCCTAAAAAAGTTGAACAAGCACCCTTATTCAAACCTCAAGATAATATTCAATGGGCTCATGGTATGCCGAATGAAAGCGACTTTATGCAATCAAGACAAATTCCGAGCACTAAAATAGCTAATGTTTTACCTTGGGAACAAGAAAAGATTGCCCCTGGTTTAGGTTTGGGATATACGACTGAAGGTTCTGGTGGTTTTAATTCTGGAACTTTAGATAGAAATGCGTGGTTAGACCGTAATGTTGATGAACTTAGAACTATAACAAATCCAAAAGTTACTTATAGTTTACAAGGTCATCAAGGTCCAGCTCAAGCAGGTGGAACAACCGGTAGACAAAAAGAAGTTGGACAGATTGGAAATGTAGAAAAAAATAGACCAGATACAGATTATGCTCTTGGTCCAGAAAGATGGTTTACAACTATGGGAGCTGCGTCTGGACATACATTAGCTCCAGAACAAATATTACATGATAATAATAGACCAACTACTTCTTCAGAACATTTTGGTGTTGCTGGTCAGGGAGATGCATCCTACTTAAAAGGAGAATATAGTGAAACAACTAGACAACAATTACCACAACATCAATTAAATACTGTTAACGCTGTTGGTAGAGGTCCAGCAAATGAAAATGATTTTGGTATAAACGGGTTTAAATTAACACCAAATAATAGAGATATTACATGTAAATCAAATAAATCAGAAAATATGGGTATGATAAATGGGGCTGTTAAAGCTATGTTTGCTCCTGTATTAGATATATTGAAACCATCTAGAAAAGAAAACTTCATTGGAAATCCTAATCCAAATGGTAACCCGGCATCTTTAGTTCCATCATTACCAATTACAAATCCTAATGATAGACCAAAAACAACTGTTAAAGAAACAACCCAAGGAAAATTAGGTCTTCAACATTTAAATGTTAGCAGTGTAGGTGTTCCTGATGGTGGATATTTATCAGCAAATCCACAAATTAGAGATCAACAACGCAATACAACGAATTGTGAAAATATTGGTATTGCTGGACCAGTTAGTGGTTCTGATTTTACAAGTGTGGAAGCATATTATAATCAAAGAAATAATGTAAATAAAACAACCGAGGGTAGACCAAACCCAGGTGGTACTGGTATGTTTTCAAGCAATCAAAATATTAAAATCGATAGAATTGATGCTGATAGAAGAAATCATCAAAATAATAGTGATATAACTATTCCAGTTGCTAGACAAGTTATTAGTAATAATATGCCATCTATAGAAAACTATGGAAAAATATCTATGCCACAATTGAATAATCAAAATATAAACGCTGAAAGAATGCAACCTGATATATTGAAAGCTTTCAAAAATAATCCATATGCTCAAAGTTTAAGTAGTTATTAAAATATTAAATTATACCCAATAAATAATAAATTATAATCAATAAATAATAAGTATTTATATTGCTCAAATTAAAATATAAATAATATTTTATAAATATATTATTTATAATCATATTTTAATGTTGGAATCATTGAGAAAATTATATTATAGTAATATTTGGAAAAAAATATATTTAATTAAATTAAAATTAATAATACACGATGATATTATAGAAAGTTGGAGAATTCAAAAATATGAAATTATAAATAACAAAAGAAATTATAATAAAAAAAAAATAATAATTAATATGAATCAATATATTACCAATAATATTTTTTTATTGAATTCTCTAAGATATAAATATATTTTTGATAAATATTCAATCAATATAGAAATATTTACATTATTATTAAATAATTTATGTAATATTTTTTATTTTTATGATATTAAATTAGATGAATTGATTGAATATATAATAAATAGTAATAATAATCTATAATAATAATCTATAATAATAATCTATAATAATAATCTATAATTATTACTTGATTATTTATAATTATAATAATTACTTGAATTCCCATATAATGTATGATGATGCATATAAACATCTCTTATTTGTATTTCAAATATACATTTTTGATAATATATATTAGTATGTAAACTTTTATAACCATTTTCTTTTGGAAATTTTATATAATCGTCTAACACATTATTATCATATATTTCAAAATTTTTATGAATAATATCTAGTATACTATATCCAATATAATTCATATTTGATAAATTATTGGAATTAGGTATATCATATATAATTCTTAATCCATATATATCTATTGGCAATCTTTCTTTATTAATAATATTTTTGAATATTTTACTATGTTTTTTTATTCTACTTTCATAAACTATTAATGGTTCTATATTTTGTATTCTATAATCACTTGTTATAACTTCTTCTAATGATTTTTTTGTATTATCGATTAAATTATAATTTCTCATAAATAAATTTTTTGTAATAAAAAATAATTTAAGAAAATTCATATCTACACTAATTTTTATTAATAATTACTATTTATATAATATTTATATATTTTTAAAGATTTAAAAGTATATAAACTTTTTCATATATCATTAAATGAATGAATCTTTAAATATACATGAAAATATTCATAAAAGATTAGAACAATATATTTCTAGTAATAAAGTGCCAAATATATTATTTTATGGTGAAAATGGTTCAGGAAAAAAATCAATTGTTTATTCATTTATAAATAAAATTTATAATAATGATCCAGTTTTAATTAAAAATAATACAATTTTTGCAAATTGCTCTCAAGGAAAAGGTATAAAATTTATTAGAGAAGAATTAAAATTTTTCGCAAAAATGATTATTAATAACAATAATGGTATTTTTTTCAAAAGTATAATACTATTAAATGCTGATAAATTAACAATAGATGCTCAATCAGCATTAAGAAGATGTATTGAATTATATTCTCATTCAACACGTTTTTTTCTTATAATAGAAGATAAATATAAATTATTAAAACCTATTTTATCTAGATTTTCGGAAATATTTATACCAACACCTATTATTAAAAATAAAGAACTTAATTTGTATGATTATAATAATAATAATATAAGTAAAAAAATAAAATATAGAAATAATAAATCAGTTATAGAAGATATTGGAAAAATTATGAATGATATAAAAACTAATGAAGATATTGTAAAATATAGTAGTTATTTTTATAATAATGCATATTCTATCTATGATGTTATACACTATATAGAAAATTGTGATGAAACTATAATTGAGACAGAAAGAAAAGTTTTACTATTAATAATAATAGAAAAAATTAAAAAAGAGTTTAGAAGTGATGAGTTATTGTTAATATTTATTTTTAATTTATTTATATTTCGTTCTACTATTGATTTAGAAAATATAGCATTTATGTAAAGATGGACGATTATAACCTCAGTAGTTTAGAAGAATCAAAAAACGAGTGGTGTTCTAGATTAGTAAGCATAATGACAAGTTCTGTTATTACTGGTGTTATGTCAATATATAAAGAAGCTTTAAGAATGTGCGATGAAAATGATCAAGAAGAAAAATACTTAATGACATTTCAAAATTTATTATCTCGTGTTCCAGAATGGAACCCTACTATTGTAGAAACTGAAAGAAAAAGAATTGAACATGAAAGTAGATGTAAATATTTAGAGGATTTAGTAACTTGTGTTCATATTATACAATTAAAAGCTTTAACATGTATTAGAGTTGGGCAAAAACAAAAGAAAATCGATTTAGATATTCCATCAATAGATAAATTTATTCATAAAGTTTACATTAATACAGCAAGAAAATTATATACAAACTCATATTTATTTGAAAAAAATATTCCACCACTTGAAATTCAAAAAAATAATTATCAATTAGAAAGATTAGTAAAAGAATCTATCTTAATGACAATTAGAGATAATATTCCAATTGAAGAAATTCTTAGAGTATACATGGATGAAACAGATGAGCAAAATATTGAAGTTACACAACAAGAAGTTATTGCTGAAAAACCAAAAGAAGCTAAAGATGAACAAGAAAGTAAAGAATTACAAAGTCAAGCAAAAGTTGAAGATAATAATATAGATGAAACTACTATCAAGAAAGAAGTTCAAAAAGAATTAGAACAAGAAAAAGACCCCATTGGTGATACATTAAAAACTTTTATAGAAAAAGAAGCCGATAATATTAATTTAGAAATTAATGCGATTAAAGAACATAAATCTTTAGAAAATAAATTTGAAGTAGCAAGTGAAAATGATAATTCTAATAAATTAAACTTCTCTGATATTGATACAGCAATCACTGATAATGGAGAAGTAGAAAATATTGAAGCACCAAAAACTATTGAACGATTAAATCAAATATCAATGGAAAACGCAGAAAGAAGAAAACAAGAAGAGGAAGATGACGATGATGAAAAAATAGAATTTGGTGAAGATGCTAATATAGAAATTGATGATTTAGACATTAGCGACATTGAAATTATAAGATAAATTCGTTTTAATTAGATAAACTTTTTAAATAATATAATTAATGGAAAATTATTTTTACTCGGCATCTGTTCTATCTATTATATTTTTTATTTGTAAATTCATAGAAATGAGATTTATTACAAAATCAAATAAATCATTAAAAGAATTAATGATAGATAGTTCTTATGTATTTTTCAGCGTTATTATTGGTCTATTTATTATTGAACAATTTAATGGACAAAAAATTAAAGTAGGTGGAACTAGTACACAAGTTTTTACAGATAATCCTAATTTTTAGGAATATTACAAAGATTCTAATTTAATTTTACTAACTATCTCATTTTAAGAAATATCCTTATATAATTCTTTACAATCTTTAAAATTATCTATTTTATCCTTATTTTGATATAGATAACTTATAATTTGATTTTCTATTTCTTTCATTTTTATATAATGAAATATTATATTATCATTCATTTACTATATTATTGGTTTATAAAATAAATAAATATGTTCTATTTTATAAAATAATGCTCTCATCCTAGCGAAATTGATTTTTTTTTGCATTTTTTAATTCTCCGAAAATATTTTGAAAAATGGACAAAAAGTATGTCCAATTTTAAAATCTCGATTTGAGAATTGACAAAAAAAACGAAAAATGACTTTAAAGCATAATGCTGTTATTTATAATTTTGGATTTTTAAAAGTGTTACTGAAAGTTTTTTTATACTTTTTTAAAAAAGATTTAGGAGAATTTTTTGTTATCATTATATTAAGAGAAATGGTAAGTAAAAATTCTCAAAAATTCTTAGAAAATTTTTATTGTGAAAAATGTGACTATACATCATTTCGAAAAAGTGATTATAATAAACATTTACAAAGCAAAAAACACAATGATAATAATGATAATATGAATGATAACAAAAAACTCTCATATAATTGTGAATGTGGAAAAAAATATAATTTTATTTCAGGTTTATCAAGACATAAAAAACTTTGTAATAGAAATAAAAAAAAGTCAATAATTATAAGTGATAATAAAGATGAAATGAAAGATTTGGTATTTAAATTAATAAAACAAAATACTGAATTACAACAACAAATTAGTGAATTAATTCCAAAAGTTGGAAATAACCATAATACTATTAATAGTCATAATAAAAATAAATTTAATATTAATGTATTTTTAAATGAAAAATGTAAAGATGCCTTATCAATGGATGAGTTTATTAATAAAATAGAAGTTTCCATGAAAAACTTATTAACAACAAAAGAAAAAGGACAAGTAAATGGTATAAGTAATATAATAATAGAAAATATGAATAAGCTTTCTCTCTACGAAAGACCAATGCATTGTACTGATAAGAAACGAGAAACATTATATGTAAAGAATAATGAATGGGAAAAAGATGATAATAAAGAATATATAAATAAAGCATTAAAGAAGGTAGAATCAAAACAATTAAAAAACTTGAATGTATGGTTAGAAAAACATCCAAATTATATGAATAATTCATTAGAACAAGAAGAATTTGCACAGTTAATGAGTGAATGTGGCAAATCAGTAGAAGATGGAAGAGAGAAAATAATAAAAAAGTTATGTGATAATGTATATATAGAAAAAACAGATGATGAAGCTTTATAAAATAAACAAATATTTCTTATCTTATAAAATAATGGTTTGGTCAGTGTAAACGCGTGTTTTTTTTATTTTTAATTCTTCATTCCATTTTTGAAAAATGGACATAAAAAAATGTCCAATTTTAATTTTTCGATTTGAGAATTGTAAAAAAAAAGTGAAAATTCACTTTAGAGCATAATGGTCTATTTTCTATTTTTGAAAAATTAAAAGTGTTACTGAAAGTTTTTTTATACTTTTTTAAAAAAGATTTAGGCGTTTTTTATGTTATCCATATATAATAATGGAAGATAAAATAAAAACGCCAAAAAACGCCAAAAATTACGAATGTATAAATTGTAACTTTATATGCTGTAAATTATGTGATTATAATAGACATTTATTAACAAGTAAACATAATAGGATAGCAAATGATAACGAAAAAGCGCCAAAAAACGCCACACGACAATATGTTTGTAATTGTGGTAAGGAATACAAATATAGTTCAGGTCTATCAAAACATAAAAAATTATGCAATGGTAATAAAAAAGACTCAATAATTATAAGTGATAATAAAGATGAAATGAAAGATTTAGTATTTAAATTAATAAATGAGAATCAAGACTTGAAAAATACATTATTAAAAGAAAATTTTGAACTTAAAAATCAACTTAAAGAACAAAGCCAACAAATTACACAGCTAATTCCAAAAGTTGGAAATAACCATAATACTATTAATAGCCATAATAAAAATAAATTTAATATTAATGTATTTTTAAATGAAAAATGTAAAGATGCTATCTCAATGGATGAGTTTATTAATAAAATAGAAGTTTCCATGAAAAACTTATTAACAACAAAAGAAAAAGGACAAGTAAATGGTATAAGTAATATAATAATAGAAAATATGAATAAGCTT
>Ga0209119_1003427_pt1 | contig 13623 bp, 10 predicted proteins | sample COG_03_FD_184747 | JGI IMG/M metagenome (GOLD analysis project Ga0209119, IMG submission 184747) | Pelagic Microbial community sample from North Sea - COGITO 998_met_03 (SPAdes) (version 2) | ecosystem: Environmental > Aquatic > Marine > Neritic zone/Coastal water | place: Helgoland, sampling... | reverse complement strand
ACCCTAGTGATAAAAGTACTAATATCACTATAACCAATAACAAATTATGGAAGGGCAATTCTTCTGTGAACGGAATCGGTAAAAATATTGGTATCATGCTTGCTAACTCAACTTCGGCAACTGCTGATCAAAATAGCGTAATTAAGGGCAATGATATTCAAGACATCGGTCAGTATGGTATGTATACTAAATATGTTTGTGGAATTGATATAGAAATGAACGATGTTCATAACGACAACAATACGAACTCTACACAATGTTATGGTATTTACGTGTATGACTACTTCTTCTCAGGTGCTTCAGCTGTTAAGATCAACGCTAACAAAATTCATGACCTAGGTAAGAATAGAAGTTATGCATATATGTCACTTTATGGTATCTATGCTTATGGCTACTACGCAGGTGTTGACTTTAATATTACTAACAACGTTATTGATTTGAATGGTCCATATTACATGTCTGGTATTTATGCATATGCATACCAGGCAACGGGTACTCATAACATAGTAAATAACACAATAAGAATGTCGGGTGATGTGACGTATGCATACACACGTCACTATGGTATATATAACTCCTATGCTCCATCTGGGAATGTAAAGAATAATATCATTACAGATCAAACTCAAAACTGGGGTGCTAGCAATGGAGCTTCTTATCTTATTTATACGTATAATCCACGATGTACATTTGATTACAATAATTTAGATAATTCTACAATGGCTGGTTCTGCTGCCGGTAGTGGTTCTACCACTATTTTTACTGGGTATAATTCTGGTAACAGAACAACTCTTGCTAACTGGCAAGGTTCTGTAGGGGCACCTAACTCCATTGCAGTTGAGCCTCAATTTACAAGTGTATCAACAGGGGATTGGAAGCCGCAAAGTATTGCCATGGCAAACAAAGGTGGTACTGGATCTTTTGTTCCTACATTAGACCTTGATGGTGTTACTAGAAATACTACTTCTCCAGATGTAGGTGCTTTAGAGTACTTTGTAGATGTAGAGATAGTAAGCGTAGATATGACTACTGCTGCACAGTGTGGTGGTTACACAGAAGCTGTTAAAATCACCGTACAGAATAATGGTGTAAATTCTGTTTCTGATGTTCCATTACAATATAGTGTGAGTGGTGGTACGGCTGTAGAAGAAGTAATGACTGCTAGCCTTGCTGGTGGAGCATCAGCTACTTTTACATTTGCTGTAGAGCCTGATTTTTATGGAACTAACGCACACGTAGTTACTGCATCTGTAGTAGGAGACGATGACGTTCCAGCAAATAGCTCAGCTAGCTTAACTATTAATACTGTCGTTTCACCTACAGGTGGCGAGCTAACGATGTCTTCTCAGTTTGATGGATACTTTAATGTAGGTTCTATGGGAGATCCAGATGTTACAGTGAAAGATTACATCTCTGAGTATGGTATAACTCGTCCAGCTGCATATCCTGCTGCTGCTCCAGGAGTAGATTACACATATGATCTTAAAGCTTGGGATAATGGTACAGATGTTACTAGTCAAGGGTTCTCTCTTACTGTTAGTGATGAAGTACTTACTGCAGATCCTGCAGTTGCTTTAGCTGGTACAAATCTCTTTATGGAATTAACAGTTACTGATTTAGGAACTGGATGTGATACCTCTTTTGGTAGATATATGTACATTCCTCATACGCCAGTAGCTTCTTTCACTTCTTCAGACATTTGTCTAGGAGACGTTGCTCAGTTTAAGAATACTTCTACCCTAGGTGGAACTAACTATATCGTTACAAAATGGGAATTTGATGATCCAGATCCAGCTGTAACTAATGACAATTCTGCTATTAAAGATGGATTCTGGGAATACAGTACGTATGGTGCTAATGTTAATGTAGTAATGACAGTAGCAAACGGAGTTTATCCTAAGTTTGAGTACAGCGATAGTAGTACTATCAATGTAACTCCGAAACCAGAAATAGATTTCAAAGTATTAAATGCTTGTGAAGGTTCACCTATTACTGTATTAGATAATACATCTACTCCAACAGGAAGTTCAATAGATTATTTTTGGGATTTTGCAGGAGAGTACACTTCTACTTCTTCTACACCTTCTTATACTTTTGCTACTCCAGGTCAGAGACAGATTACTTTGTCTGCTAGTTCAAATGGATGTAATGCATCGCTTACTAAGAATGCATACCAATTTGAGATGCCAGATGCTGACTTCACAAGTGCAGGTGAGTGTAACTTCGTAGACGTAGAGTTTACAAGTACATCTACTATCGCAAATGGAGCTAATATGGGTTTCTCTTGGGATTTCGCAGGAAGCGGTATATCTAGAGAGGAAAATCCTGCATATGCATTTGCTACAGCGGGTACTAAGACAGTTATATTAACAGCTACATCAGAATTTGGATGTGCCAACAGCACTTCACAAACTATCACATTGAATGAGTCTCCAGAGGCTGATTTCAATTGGAATGATGGAAAAGAAGCGTGTAACCTTACAGCAATTGACTTTGCATTTACAGGATCAGTACCAAACGGAGGAAGTAATTCTTCTTACTCTTGGGATTTTGATGGTGAAGCAACAGCTGGCCAGTCAAAACCAAGTTACTTATTCAGCAAAGTAGGAGCTAAGAAAGTTACTTTAACAGTAGCAGATCTTAACGGATGTTCAAGTTCAATAGTTAAAGAAGTAAAGGTGGTACTACAATCAGTAGCAGGTTTCACAGCTAAAGGATTTGAAGCAACAGATGTATGTGAAGGAGATAAAGCAGTATTTATAAATTCTTCAACAGTAGCAGCGGGTGACTTAAGCTATACTTGGAACTTTGGTGACAACACACCAGTAAGTACAGATCACTCACCTACTCACACATATACTTCTCCAGGTGTATATAGCGTAACGCTAAATGCATTAGTAGCAGGCGGATGTTCAGATGATATTATTGTTCAAGTAGAAGTAAACGAAGCACCAGATGCTACATTCACAGTTACTAGAGAAGGAAGAACTATCAAATTAGATGGTCCAGCTGGAAACGATGAGTATAGATGGACATTTGGAGATGGAGCAAGAGACATCACAGAAGATCCTACGTATACGTATAACAACATAGACAACGGAACTTTCGAAGTATGTTTAGCTACAGAAAAAGGAGTATGTAAAAGCAGAGACTGTCAGGATGTAACAATCAACCTAGCAGGAATTTCTGAACTTACTCAGAACAATGATATGATCAATGTATATCCAAACCCATCAAACGGTAAATTCAATGTAACAGTTGAAAATGCAGGAGATGTAGTGATAGTAGTTGGCGATATCCTTGGAAATGTACTAAGCGTAGATGTAAGAGATAACCTAAACGGAACTTACAATGTAGATATGTCAGCAGTAGCTAACGGAGTCTATTTTGTACAAGTGAAGAACGGAGATTTCTATGCAACTAAGAGAATTACAGTATCTAAGTAATTAGATAAGTAACCAACATATAAAAGCCCGCTTACCAAAAGGTAAGCGGGCTTTTTATTTGTATTAATTTTGAGATTAATCTACTTCTTCGTAGTTAGTGAATTTGCTGCTTTCTTTTTGTTCCCGTTGTTGTACAGGACGCCTTTTTTCGTTATTGAGTACCTTGTCTATAAGTGACCCAGCAAAGGATACAATAAGCCCAAAGACCAATGCCCACCAAAAGGAGGCAATCTCTACGTGACCTATAAAGTAATCCATTAACATAACCATAAGAGCAGTTATAACAAAGCTAAATAGCCCAAAAGTAAACACTGTAACTGGAAACGTGAGTACTGATAGAATAGGTCTAACTAGCGAGTTTACTAGAGCCAAAACAATAGCTGCTATAAGTGCGTATTTATAACCTCCAGATATTGTGACTCCGTCTAAGTACTGGCCGCAGAGTAAAATTACACCTCCCAGAGCCAAAAATTTTAAAATTTTCTTCATGATTTATTAATTGCAAGGTTACAAGAAACAAGCCAAATAGAAAATACTGACAAATTTGCAAATCTATAAAGCCACTAAACCTTAGTTAGTATTACTAATCTAGCAATATTTTCTTCGCTCCATAGAGAGCTAGGTATACCGATGTATGAGTGTTATATAGTAGATTTAAGTTCCTAGTAAGCATTGATAACAAGAATGCTTCAGTTCTGTATTTTCTATATCTTGTGTCATCTGACTTATGAGTCTCACTTTGCTCAAAAATAAGATTTTTTTATTCTCTTGGAGCTGGCTCCCAAATCATAATGCTCTACTTTACGGACTACTATCTAATTTTTAACTTTCTTTGGCAAACCAATGTCAGAACCTAAACTAGTTAAAAACAAAGAACTCAATATATGGGAAGCCTTGATTCCCGTCTTCGCTCTAGTAGCTATGCTTGCCTATAATGTATTTGTATTTCAAGATGATGCCATTAGCGGGAGCAATCAATTTGTACTACTCTTAGGGGCTGCAGTTGCAGTAATAGTGGGTCATTTTAACAAAGTGAGTTTTGATACTATGATGGAGAATGTAGGGAGTAATCTAAAATCGGTAAGTGGTGCTATACTCATACTACTCTTAGTGGGTTCTTTGGCTGCAGCTTGGCTCATTAGCGGTATTATCCCGGCTATGATTTTTTATGGGATTAAACTGATCAACCCAACGATATTTTTACCTACGGCAGTGGTTATAAGTGCCTTGATATCTGTGGCTACAGGAAGCTCGTGGACTACTAGTGCTACTATTGGTATAGCCTTAGTGGCCATAGGCAAGGCTATAGGTTTACCTGCTGGCATGGTGGCAGGAGCAGTCATTAGCGGAGCGTATTTCGGAGACAAGATGAGTCCGCTGAGTGATACTACCAACTTGGCTGCTGCTATGGCGGGGACTAAGTTATTTACACATATAAAATACATGGCGTATACTACGGTGCCTACTATCGTTATCACCTTGATAGTGTTTTCTATATTTAGTTTCACCTATGAAGTTGGCGAGGTACAAGGCACAGAGGTCTTGCTTGCGGCTATTACAGAGAAGTTTACTATCACGCCTTGGCTGTTTGTAGTTCCCCTAGCTGTGATAGGTCTCATAGTGCTAAAAGTACAGCCACTTATCGCACTTTTGGCTGGTACTCTATTAGGTTGTATTGCCGCTATTGGTTTTCAGCCAGACTTAGTTTCTGGAAGTGCCAATAGTATCTACAAGCAACTCATGTCTGCCATTACTACAGGTATTGATGTAGAAACGAGTAATGCTTCGCTCAATGATTTATTTAGCTCAGGAGGTATGAGTGGAATGCTCGGCACCGTTTGGCTCATTATATGTGCTATGGTGTTTGGTGGAGTGATGGAGGCTATAGGAGCATTGAGTAGAATAAGTCAAGCCTTATTGAGTTTAGCTAATTCTGTGTTTGGCTTATTTGCAAGTACAGTGGCTAGTTGCTTAGCTTTGAATGTGACCGCTAGTGATCAATATCTAGCGATAGTGGTGCCTGGAAAAATGTTCGAAAAAGCCTATAAAGACAAGGGACTAGCTCCTGAGAATCTCAGTAGAACGCTAGAAGATAGTGGGACTGTGACCTCGGCACTTATCCCTTGGAATACCTGTGGGGCCTACCAAAGTGGCGTGCTTGGTGTAGGAGTAAGCGAATATTTTGCGTATGCTATTTTCAACTATCTCAGTCCTTTTATGACCTTGATATTCGCAGCTTTTAAAATAAAGATAGCACAGCTAAAAGAGGTCAAATCTTAAGGATGCTCTGAACTAGTTTTTAGACTGATTAGAACAACTCTTCTATCTCGAGCTTATAATCATACTGCAGATCCTCGTGCATCTTCTCAATAGTTTTTTCTGCTAGTCCTAGTTGCCTATCAAACATATTGGTAAGTACGGTATTGTTGATATAGGACGGTTCCATTTTCTTTAGCTTTCTGCAAAAATGAATAAGCAGAGCAGCTTCAGTTTCTGGCTTCTTAGAAAACTTAACATACTTCTTAATAGTACGTAGAATCTTACGAACGCTCTTTTTTATGAAATAATAGTTCTGCTGATTGATATACTCAAACTGCTCATTTATATACTCTTTTACTACATCTATATAGCCATCTTCGTCGCTAGCTTCGAAAAGGAGATAGGTCAGGAATTCTTTGTTCTCTACCTTGTATTTGCCTACACGCAATACGATCTCCACAAGCTCCTCCTGACTTAGATGCTGCAGCTCTTTTTTTATTCGAGTAATGGGTACGGCTTTCATCCTCTAAGATTTTTAAAATATTTCTTCCAAATTGATATAGAGAGTAGTAGTACTAAAAGAGGAATCCCAATCCAAATAATTTCACTTTTGATAACCTCTAATCCCCATTCACTAAAGAATTTTTGGAATCCCATAGGGGAAACTTTGATAGGTCGACAAGGTAAAAAGTATCTTGAATTTTCGAAGGGTGAAAAGAATGCAACTCCTAGCCCACCGGTGGTCATAGCATCTAGCAAAGAATGGGATGCGGTACACAGAGCAAAGTAGAGTGTGAGTACGGGTCTTTTGGTTTTGTAAAAGAGAAAGGTAATAGTAGCTCCAAATAGTAGAGCAAAGAAGAATGAGTGAGTAAATCCGCGGTGTCCCCAAAATGAATCGTAGGGTATACCTAATTTGAAACCCAATACATCTGCATCTGGAGCTATAGAACATATAATTCCCAGTATCCAAAACTTAGGATTGCGTATTTCTTTGGTAAATGATTTCCCCAGTGCTACAGCTGCCAAGCTATGTCCAAAAACAGAAGCCATTACTTTTTAAAATCTGGAACGCTTGCTACATAGAGTTTCTCTACTTTCTCTCTGGCCCACGGGGTGCGTCTCAGAAATTTGAGACTACTGCCCATACTTGGGTTGCTCAGGAAGCAGTTGATGGCTATACGGTCGCCTAAGCCTTCCCATCCATAGTAGGAAACTAAAAACTCGAGCACCTCTTTGAGCTTCATGCCGTGCAGAGGGTTGTTGAGTTGTTCTTCTTCGTTGCCTTCGTTTCTTTTCACTAGAGTTCAAATTTAACCATAAAAAAAGTCCCGCCGAAGCGAGACTTTAAATTGTAAAATTTTATTAGTAAATGATTATACTAAGTTTACATTTACTGCACTTGGGCCTTTTTGACCGTCTTCTACATCGTAGCTTACTTGGTCTCCCTCGTTGATTCTAGTTCTTGTACCTGTTTTGTGTACAAATACGTCTTTACTTCCATCTTCTGGTGTGATAAAACCGAAGCCTTTTTCATCGTTGAAGAATTTTACTGTTCCTTTATTCATTGTGTTATATAAGTTAAAGTGCAAAGGTAATCGGATTCTATCACATTGGTGCTATTATTTATTAAAGAATCTAAGTAAGTATTTCGTTTCAGGGTGAAACTTTAAATTAAATTGAGTTCAAAAATTTGACATTCAGTCGTTTAGCTATTTTTCTTTGCCCTTAGGTTTTTGTCCTCTAGATATAGGGTTCTTATATTTTTTAGCCTTTTTAATCTTAATTTTTTGACCTCCTCCTAAATTGTAGTCCTTTTTATTCTTGTCCTTTTTATCGTGAAACGATGGACCCGCAATATGCGTTTTCTTCTTGTGTGGGTTCTTTTCTATGATACGAGGCTGCTCGTCTAGCGTTAGTTGCTTGCTTACTTTTACTTCGTTAGGAAACTCTAATTGAGGAATATCATACTCCATCATTTTCTCGATTTCTTTTTTCCAATCCTCTTCTCCTTCTGTATAAAAGAGAATAGAGTGACCCATTTTTTCAGCTCTACCCGTACGCCCGATACGGTGCATGTAGTTTTCTGGAAATTTAGGAGTGTCAAAATTGATTACGTGTGTGATGTCGTCTAAATCTAGACCACGAGCTATTACGTCTGTGGCTATCAGTATGCGTGCATTGTTGTCATTAAATCGTTCTATGGCAGCCATCCTGTTATTTTGGCTTTTATTAGAATGTATGACTAGTAATTCATTCCAAAAGTCTGGCTCCATGGCTTCGTAGAGGCGGTCTGCATTTTTCTTGCTATCAATAAATATTAATATTTTTTGGTACGTCTCTTTATCTTGGAGTAGGTGGCCTAGTAAGTTCACTTTGGTATAGAAGTTAGCTACAGGGTAACAACTCTGGTAAATATTGTCTAGCGGAGTACCACTCAGTGCTATGGCGATAAACTCTGGTTTTATGAAATTCTCATTGATGAGTATCTCCACATCCTCGGTCATAGTAGCCGAAAACATAATGTTTTGACGTTTATCGGGAAGTAGCTCAAATATGTTGTTAAGCTGAAAACGGAAACCTAAGTCTAGCATCACATCTACTTCGTCTATTACTAGTTTTTTTACGTCTTGGAGTAGGAGGGAGCGATTTACGGCCAGGTCGTACAGCCTTCCTGGAGTTCCTACCACTATATCTTGTCCTTGGGTAAGTGCACCCATCTGAGTTTTTATATTGACACCGCCATACACACCTAGCACTCTTGTGCTCATGTATTTGGTAAAAAGTTCTATCTGTTCTACCACTTGTACTACCAGTTCTCTAGTAGGTACGAGTATGATTACAAGCGGTTTGTAGTCTTTAGAATATTTAAGCTGATGCAAGATAGGAAGCATATAAGCTAAGGTTTTACCCGTACCTGTTTGTGCTATACCTACTATATTTTGGCCAGACATGCCTACAGGATAGGCTTCTTCCTGTATAGGTGTAGGCTTTTCAAAACCAAGATCAGCTAAGGCATTTAGTAATTGGCGGTTTATATTTAGTTCTTCGAAAGACTCCATATTATAGCTGCAAATGTAGACGTATTACAGCAGATAGACATAGGCTCTCTCGTTTACCAGATTATTTTTATAGGTCTTGTAATCGATGTATTGGGTTTTGTTGTGACGGGAATCTGCCTGGCTAGCCAGTATTGCACTAGTCAAAAGAACTCCATGAGGCTCTGTCTAGGATTTTCTATTTCCCCTCTAATAGAGGAGAGGTGAGCATAGTCCTGGATAATTCTGGGTGAAGTGATTTTAGAATGTCGATTTATAACTATGAGTTGAAAATGAAAATAGTGAAATACTTATATAGGTGTTTTCTAGAACAGTTAGTTTCTAGAATTTATTTTAAACTAATACCCTTGTTTTGGGGCTCCTTATTCTTTCAAGCTCAAAGCTATTCGCTTACGCTCAAGGTCTACTTCTATTACTCTAGCAGATACTACTTGATCTAGACTTAGCACTTCGGCAGGGTCGGCTATACGTTTGTCAGAAATCTCTGAGATATGGATAAGCCCATTCTCTTTTATCCCTATATCTACGAATGCTCCAAACTTAGTGAGATTACTCACCTTGCCTGGTAATCGCATACCTATCCGTATGTCTTTTATATCCCGTATTCTATCATCAAACTCTATAGTCTTGGCCGCACCACGAGGATCTAGTCCCGGTTTTTTGAGCTCAGTGATAATATCTTGCAGCGTGGGTAGACCCACTGTATCTGTTATAAAACTAGGAAGGTCAATTTCCTTTACCGCATGCTCATTTCCTATGAGTTGCTTCAGATTAAGATTGCTTTTGCTGGCTATTTTTTTCACTAGGCTATAGCTTTCTGGGTGCACTGCACTAGCGTCTAGCGGATTGCTACCGCCTAGTACTCTTAGAAATCCAGCAGATTGTTCAAATGCCTTAGCTCCAAATCCTTTTACTTTTTTTACAGATTCTATATTCTTAAATGATCCATTTGCATTTCGATGGTCCACCACATTTTGAGCTAGTTTAGGTCCTAAGCCTGCCACGTGCTGTAGCAAGTGCTTACTTGCTGTGTTTACATTTACTCCTACTTTATTCACTGCAAAGCTCACCACATTATCTAAACTAGCCTTGAGTTTATTCCGGTCTACATCATGTTGGTACTGGCCCACGCCTATGCTTTTAGGATCTATTTTTACTAATTCTGCTAATGGGTCTATCAGTCTACGACCTATAGATACGGAACCACGGACTGTTAGGTCCAAGTCAGGGAACTCTTCTCTAGCTGCCTCGCTAGCTGAGTATATAGACGCACCGGCTTCACTTATCAGGTATACTTCTACTGCACTGTCTTTAGGCAAAAAATTCTTTACAAACTGCTCCGTTTCTCTACCTGCAGTTCCATTTCCTATGGCTATGGCTTCTATGTTGTGTTTCTTTATCAGGCTCTCTATACGGTGACGAGCATCGTCGGTTTGGTTCTGTGGCTGGTGTGGGTATATGGTACTGTTGTGCACCAAGTTGCTCTGAGCATCTAAGCAAGTGAGCTTGCATCCAGATCTAAATCCTGGGTCCAATGCTAGTATAGGTTTGCTGCCTAGTGGTGCAGCCATTAGTAGCTGAGTTAGATTATTTGCAAATATCCCAATAGCTTCTAGGTCTGCTTTCTCTTTAGCGTCTTTGCGTATCTCCGTTTCTATACTAGGAGTTAGGAGTCGTTTGTAGCTATCCTTTACTGCTATACGAATATGGTCAGCAGCATCTGCAGAGGATCGAATGAAGATACGTTCTAGTCTTTCTAGAGCTCTTTCTGTATCTATCTCCATCTTTACTTTTAGCAGGCCTTCTTTCTCGGCACGCAGTATGGCAAGTAGTCTATGGCTTGGTAGTCGGTTTACACTCTGGTTAAAATCAAAGTAATCTTTGTACTTCTGAGCATCCGCTGTTTTCTTTTTATCTACTTTGCATGTGAGCGTGGCGTGTCTCTCGTAGCTGGTTCTTATAGTGTTTCGGGCAGCGGGACTTTCACTTACCCACTCTGCTATGATATGGCGAGCACCTTCTAGAGCATCGTCTGCAGATAGTCCATTACGAGCATATCGGAATGCTTGGTTCATAATGTCATTTTGCCGCTGACTCATTATGATTTTGGCCAGAGGTTCTAATCCGTTTTCTACGGCTACAGTAGCTTTAGTCTTTCTTTTCTGCTTATAGGGAAGGTAGAGGTCTTCTAGCTCTTTGGGGTCGTAGCAGTTTTTTATCTGTTCTATAAGACTTGGTTTATTCACCTTGAGCTCCTCTAGTCTAGCCAAAATGGAAGTTTTTCTCTTCTCTAACTCAATAAGTTTCTTCTGCTCATTGTCTATCTTTTCTATGGCTACTTCATCTAAGCTGCCGGTTGTTTCTTTTCTATATCGTGCAATGAAAGGTATAGTGGCCCCATCATTGAGCAGATTAAGAATGGCAGTTACTTGCTTCTCAGAGATGTTGGTGCTTTGTGCTATTCGTTTATTCAATGTAGGAGCGAATATAGAATGACTGGAATCAATCTGTAGTCAACTTGGTGGAATTTAAAAATCTTTGAGTGTATTGCTTAGTGAGCAGAGTCTCCTTCTTACATTTGTATTTGATTTAGTCCTTAATAAATCAATAATATTTGTAGTTCTATAAAATTACTAAATTTATAAATAAAGGGTGTGAAATATCCATTGTTTTTGCGGAAGAAAATTTAGATTCTAACTCTAAATTAATGGTAGTATTATCTTTTTTTTGCTAGTTTCAAGAGAATTTCCCCTATGTTTATTTTGTATTAGGTTAAATTTAACCTATGTTGCTTAACAATTTAATCAAAATAAACAATCAAAAATCATGAAATTATCAATTATTTTTAGACTGCAAGCTGCTTTCGCAGCACTTTGGGCTATTCAATTACTTTTCTTACCACAGATGGTATTTGATCAGTTTGGATGGACAACATCTAATGATCTTATTGCGTGTGCACAAGCTTGTGGCGTTGCCATGTTAAGTCTTGCACTACTAGCTTATGGCTTGCCAAGCTGGACCAATGAAAAGCAAATGAATGCTGCTGCCAAATACTTTGGAATTATAGCCGTTTTATTCACTTTGCTTCAGGTTTATCATATCTTTATTTCCCATGCTGCTCCAGGCGGAGCTATGGACTACATTAGTTTAGGTGCAACTATACTTCTAGGTGTTGGTTTCTTTTTGAAATCAAATACCAAAGCTGCTTCTTAAATTAGAAAAAAAAATAAATAGTCAGGAGATAACTTGTCCGCTCCTTCTTCGGACATGCAGCCTTTGGAGGATATGTGCCTGTCAAATATACAGGTGTTATGGGCAAGTTGAAAAAACGACTTGGTCTGCGAAAGCCAAAGGGATTCCCCCTCAGTGTAACAGAAAAATAAAATACAAAAAAGTGGAGTCCAGAACCCACTTTAAAAAACGGGGAGTAATCTGAAAAGCCTTATGAGTAGGAACAATTTTAAATAAAAATAAAATGGAAAAAAATTTACCTTTCGTATCTTTACCAATAGCGGATAAAGGATACAACAACTTCGTTATTCCTTTTTTAGGAAAACTAGATGATGGAAATGTTTTTAAAAGCATTATTACACTTCTTCTATCAATTTTAGCAATTGCTTTGCTTGTTGGCGGAATTTATTTGAGTTTTTCTGGTCTTTTTGGTGAGGATGGTTTTATTAAAAACTACATTACCAGTGAGTCTCTCAGCGGAGGGAAACAAGCCGGAGCAGTTGGAGGATTGATTTTTGGCTTTGTTATAAGCTTAATAGTAGCTTGGGCTTTATTTAGCGTTTTAAAAAAACGCAGTGAGCAAATGAAAGCTATCGAATATGAAGGACTATTAAGTTTTGTCTTTATCAAAATGATACCAAAACTTATCTTAGTTATAGGGGAATTACTCTTTATCCTATTCTTGTATGCTGGGGTACTTCAAATAATTGCGGCTTTAGTTGGTTCGTATGTTTATGCTCCTTTAAGTGGATACGCATCATTAATATTAGGAATATTTCCGGGTATGGACATATTCGCGGGTTTAGCACCCCAACAAATTTATGGCGATTATGATTCTTTTGGCGAGTTTGTTAAAACTGGAGTAATGAGCATAGTGGCTTCATTTGTTTTATTGATTGTCTTTTATATCTATAATGAAATATACAATTATGCTCTAAAGTTAGTGACTAGTTTAATTTCATTTTTACCAAAATTTGCAATCCCTTTAGCGATAAGAAAAAGAAACGAAAATTAAGATAAAACCCAGCCAATATCCACCTCTGTTAGCAAGTGGGTTGGTTGTGGGCTATTTAATTTTGTGCATCTTATAAACTTGAGTGAAGTGCTTCTAATGTCCTCACCCCCAGCGGTTAGCCGCAAGGCGTAATGGGCAACGGTCTGCGAAAGCCAAATAGCTGACCACCTAGTGTAACGGAAAAATAAAACACAAAAAAGTGTAGTCCAGAATCTACTTTAAAAAGTGGCGACTATGTGAAATGAATGCTTCAATCAAATGTTTGGTTGAAGCATTTGTTTTTTAAATTTTTTCTGATTCTAAAATAGTATTAACACAAAAGAAATTTATTCTTTTCGTTTACTCCAAGCGTCGCTCTTATGCTCCGCTACCTTAACCTCTTTGTGGTCATTGAACTCTAAGTAAGTGAATAGTGCTGCTGCTTTATTGATGGCAGCATCTTGCTCTGCACGACCTTCCGGCGTGTAGTACTGAGCTATGAAATTGGTATCGAAATCTCCATCTACGAACTTAGGATGTTGCATTACGAATCTTCCAAAGTCAAGTGTAGTGGGTACACCTTTGATCGTAAACTCATTGCAAGCGATAATCATTCGCTGTATAGCTTGCGTAC
>Ga0209119_1003414_pt1 | contig 13670 bp, 12 predicted proteins | sample COG_03_FD_184747 | JGI IMG/M metagenome (GOLD analysis project Ga0209119, IMG submission 184747) | Pelagic Microbial community sample from North Sea - COGITO 998_met_03 (SPAdes) (version 2) | ecosystem: Environmental > Aquatic > Marine > Neritic zone/Coastal water | place: Helgoland, sampling... | reverse complement strand
AATAAAGTAGGCATTAAAATCAAGCGACAAATGGCTGGCTGGGATAATGATTACTTGCTCAAGTTGCTACAAATAATTTAATGCGATTGCCCTGGACTATACCCACGATACCGGAATTAACCAGACCGGCCGATTTGGCCATTTTTTCGCTTATAAAATCAGCACCTATAAGAGCCGCTGCGCCGACAAACATTCTTAATATAAGATACAAGGTGTCAGACTGTATTGCTGTTCTTGTATCTGTGGAAACATCCCCAGCAAGAGCCAATGTTAATAATATCCCCCCCAACTCATCAAGCACGATTAATGAAACCAGACCTAACAAAATTCCTTTGATACTTACGTTTTTCATTGACAGCCTCTAGCATTTAATTTCTGAGTGTTTTTGCTTAAAAGAAACGGCACCTCATGATTTGACTCTATTCAATAGATTAAATCGTCACTCGGAGCACGTTGCAAAATAGAATCCTATGAACAAAATAAACCATATATGATCGTTGGCCATAATGACTTGTATGTCAAAGCTCGTGCCAGTGTTGCGTTTTTTTGTAAGTATCTGAATTATATTGATTATTAAAAATAAAGTTTTTACGAAATAGATACAGTCTGTATTGAATTCGACACACCAGCAGGCATGTTGTCGCGAAAATGGGATATTAGAAATGTATGATTTATATGATAGAGGTTATGTTTTTCTTAACCAACGAGCCGATAATATGGACAACTTAACTGCTACGAGGTTTTACAGTCTATTCATAAATATAAGCTGAAATTTACCTTTACAGCGGATGTATTATTGTAATTATTATCAATTAATTTTATCTTAACCTTCAAATACTAAAAATGTTGAGGACAAATATGAAACTATTAAATCAAGCGTTATTAATAGCCAGCACAGCTTTTATCTCACAAACTGCACTCGCAGCTTTCAACTTAAATAAACTCACTTCAGGGGATGGTTTACCTAGGTTAACCAGCAGTAATAAAACAGGTTTTGGTTTTGCGTCTGTTCGTGCCCCTTATATTGAAAATACAAATTATTTTGGTTATGTAGACAAAAATTCAAAAGCTGATGGGGTAATAAAAGGTAAAAATGCATTTTTCTTGTATGTGTGGATCCCCGCAGCGGCGGATGAAATAGGCGTTCGTATGATTTCACCGGTTGGTGACTTAGCATCCCCTGAAAAAGGTGATTTTGTACACTCCAATTATGCAAAAGCCAGTAAAGCAGATCCTAAGCAGTGGTTCGATACTTGGCTTAGAGTTGAGCGCATGGATGTTATTGATCCAACTAACATCAAAACAGGCGGTAAAGTCTTAAATGTATTAGATGAAGATGATGATGGAGATGATACTTATGAGGAAAAACGTCATTCAAAATATAATTCTCTTGTTAGAATTAAAAGCGAACTAAGTAGCCCAACAAAAGCACTGGTTCGTGGCCTTTATCGGATCACATTAACGACTTATAAAAAAGGTGATGTTGCAGGATCATTTGTAACCACTATAGGAAGTAATATTCCAGGTATCAAAATTGCGGAGTCACCGGAAAAGTTACATCAGTTAGTCAATTAGTCATTTCTGTAACTTACTTATTGACAAAAATGATTAAAAGTTGTGATTTTACTTCTTTTAATTATTTTTGTAATAATTGATCTCGTCAACCCCATTCAGACATTCTAGTTAAGTTGATAGGCCTGCCTGTGAACTTCAACATTTTTCCAAAATGGACATTTTGTCTAATTTGACCTTATAGGTTTTACTCATCGTTTTTCAGAAACAACATTATCAATACACGCTTGGTCATGGTGTTTCATTATTGCATTCTACAAATAACTTCGTTGTTTTCATTTAAAGTGATCACCACTCTTTTATGAATTTCATTCTTAGTCACATAACCACAACTACCGCTAAAAGCAGCTACATTCACATGTTTGAATTGGTAGCTGTAAACGCCATTACTTTGCTCAAGACTATAATGTAATGTGTTCTGTTCGTTGCTCATTAGGGAACCAAAGTTTAAATTTGAACTGGGTAAAGCCACCTCCATTTTTTCTGTTGTATGACCAGAATTATTTACGATGGTAATGCTAGGCATAACAAATACACTTCCATGATAGGCAACAATTAATATCGCAAGAATTGAAATGACAAATTTTATGATGAGTTTCATGTAACTTCCATTGGTATGTTTTGGCAAAAAAACACGAAGATATTGAGTGTGTCCAGAGCAAATGTTTCAAGGTTTGTATACCTAAATGTTATCTTAATATTAAAGTGATCTTTACAACTCAAAATAATAGCGGTGCCGGACGGTATGGCTTATCCATCACATCAGGTTACTTAATCAAATCAAATTCGAGTGGTACCCAATAATCTCTATGCGATATTTTACTGTATTTGTAAGGGCATGATGACTATAAAAACTGCTCATAATTTGCAATTTTAAAGTGTAATCTTGCAGCTAAAAATGGACTGGATCCGCCGAGTTGCTCTAATATAAACTTGGCTTCATTTTGGTACATAGCTATCTTCGATTTATTCCAATGGTTTGGTGGTGTTTGTAAGTTTGTAATTCGGTCACATAACTTTACCATCCATACTTCCTTCGGCTGTTGTTTTATTCTATTAATACTGTCTTTCATTTGTTCTGCTTTTGATGGCAGTCTTGTATTTTTAGTGAGTGATAAAACGCCATCGGCAACGTGTATACCAAAGTTGTTTTTAATGTCTTTGTATGTGGCTGGGGTGTCTTCAATTGAATCATGTAACAATGCACACAAAACAAGAATATTAGGATCCATGATATTTTCATGTGCAACAGTGGCTGTCGCCTCCATTGCAACTAACCCTAGGTGATTTATGTATGGAATATCACTTCCAGGTAGTTGTTGGCCGTTGTGAATGTCAGAAGCAAAATTCCATGCCTCTAGATATTTGTCCTGATCCCATATGTTCATGATTTTCCTTTACACTCAGTTAATATAATAAATGACATAAACCTGATGGCTCAAAATCGTTTATTTTAGTTGACTTAAATTAAGCATATTTATCTTTTCTTTCAATCGATGAGTTATTTCCTCCTAAGCAGCAACTCAAAATGTCATCCTGAAAACAGTCCCCCCTGTTTTTTTTAATTCATATTTAATCGCGCCACCATGGGCTAGCATGATTTGCCTTGTTAACGCTAAACCTACGCCCGACCCTTGTTGTTTTGTGGTGTAAAAAGGTACAAAAATTTTGTTACCTATTTCATCAGGAATACCTTTGCCATTGTCAATAACTTCAATGATTACATGGCCTCTTTTATTTAGGAAAGCGTTTAAGCTGACTTCAGGTGATGTAGACCTTTCAACGGCATGCTCGGCATTTTGCAATAGGTTGAGTAGGACTTGTTCTAACATGTCTTTGTCGACTGTGACTTCAAGCTCGGATGGCTGTATGTTGATTTGTAATGTTATGCCTTTTTTATCCCATTGCTGGGTGGCTAAAGAGCAACTTCGTTGAAACAGGATGGCGATGTTCATCTTACTTTTATTGGGGGTAGGTAACCGTGTTAACTGGCGGTAACTGCTGACAAACTGGATTAAACCATCACTGCGTCTTGCGACTGTTTCGACTGCTGCTGAGATATCTTGTAGGTCTTCCTTAAGCTCTGGATATGAGTCGGCTTTTTGTTTGCAATCTGCAACTAAATCTACAGTGGTTTTGGCTAAGGAAGCGACCGGGGTGATGCTGTTCATGATTTCATGGGTCAGCACTTTGACTAGATCCTGCCATGCTTGAAGTTGCGCAATATCTAATTCGCTTTGAATGTCTTGCATGCTCACCAGTGTTTCTTGTTTATTGGTCAGCAGTATTTGTGTGGCTGAGATACTTAACTGATGCTCCATGTTGTCAATCGTGAAATTCACCAAACGTCTTTCGCCTGGTTTGACTGTAGATAGGTGTTTGGCAAACTCTTCACCGAAGGGTTTTAAGTCACTCAACTTAGTCACATGATTGGCACCAAATAATTTGCGAGCTGCGTTATTCCAAAGGGTAAGTAAGCCATTACTACCGATGCTAACTAATGGAACCGGAACGTGCTCTACAATAGCTTTGAGGTGTCGTTGGTGCTCTTCTTGCTCAGAACGCACTGTTTGAAAGCGCTCGAGTATGTCGGTAAAAGCACTGCCTAGTTCACCAAAACCTGATCCTAATGAAGACAAATCAAAACGTTGTGAGTAATCTGCATAACGTGCCGCGTCCAAAAAACGCACTAATTCAGCATTTGTTTTAGACACAAAACGCACCAGAGATAGACTCTGAAATACCAGTAAAATGAATGCGATTAATGTAGTTGCATGATAACCCTCTGCGCTAATCAGTAAGCTCAGTACAAGTAGGTTGACCATCACAAAGATGGTGTGAGTTGCAATAAATAATGAGAATTTTTTAAAGTCCATGTTTTTCCATCCTGCGATACAGCGCTGCGCGTGTAAGACCTAATGCTTTGGCTGTATGACTAATATTGTAGCGATATTGTTTTAAAGCCGTCTCAATGGTCGATTTCTCCACCTTGTCGAGATTAAGCTCGGCTGTTTCAGCTGATGTTTGAACTGCCGCCGGTTCCCTTGTAGTGCTTATTTGGGCTACGTGACTCAGTTGAAAATCATCAGTAGATAGTTGCTCTGACTCAGACAAAATAATGGCTCTTTCAATGGCATGTCGTAAGGCTCGCACATTACCAGGCCATGCATAACTGTTGATAATATTCAGGGCATCAGCTGTGATGGCTTTTTCGGATTTTTTATATTTTCTAGAATAATAGGCTATGTAGTGGTTTGCGATAGGTTCAATGTCGGCCACTCTTTCGCGCAATGGCGGCAAGGTGATTTCTACTGTATTTAAGCGAAATAACAAGTCCTGGCGAAAGCGCGATTCATTGTTTAAATCTTGTTTAGGAATATTGGTAGCGGCGATGACTCTGACATCAAAGGCGATGGCTTTATTGGTGCCAAGGGGCGTGACTTTTCTTTGTTCCAAAATAGTGAGCAATTTTGCTTGCAGGTGCAACGGCAAATTACCTACTTCGTCTAAAAACACAGTGCCACCGTTAGCGGCTTGCAAACGCCCGATGCGATGTTCATTTGCACCTGTAAACGCCCCTTTTTTATGACCAAATAATTCGCTTTCGAATAAGGTTTCTGACATGGCGCCTAAATCAACCGACATAAATACCTGATCCGCGCGCAAACTTTGGCGATGTAACTCTCTGGCAACCAGCTCTTTTCCGGTACCGTTTTCACCTAAAATCAGTACGTTTGCATCGGTAGGTGCGGTTCTTTCAATTAACGAGTGCACTTGTTGCATCACCGCTGACTGTGCTAGCAGGGGTTGCTGTAGAGCGCTATTAGTATCTTGAGCGAGTAGTTTGTTAGTGTGACGTAATTCAGTGGCTTCATTACGTGTTTTGCCCAACAATACTGCAGCCGTTAAGGTGGCAACCAGTTTTTCGTTTTGCCAAGGTTTGGCGACAAAATCGGTCGCTCCTAGTTTCATGGCCTCCACTGCTATATCAATACCTCCATGTGCGGTGATCAATACCACAACACTTTGTGGATCTATTTCCAGTATTTTTTTCAGCCAAATGTAGCCCTGTGCACCAGAACTTTCGCCGGGGCTAAAATTCATATCAAGCAAAACGGCGTCAAAGCGATTATCCCCCATGAGTTTTGGGATGTTTTCGGGTGAGTTACAAATCATCACCTGACTAAAATGTCTTTTCAGTAATAATTTGCCTGCGGTCAATATGTCCTGATCGTCATCGACAATCAGTATTTTTCCTTCTATCACCATAGGGTTATCTCTGCGAATAAGATGTTGTGAGTGTTAATAGTGTTCATTATCGTACACCTACTGTTCAAATCCGTACACATTCTAAATGTAAATAATGGTTAAAAAATAAAAATATCAATAAAAACAAGCAGATAAGTTCTGGAACGATACTTGATATAACACTATCAATATAAATGAATTTGTAATCACTGCTTTCGGCTAGGACGTCATTTTGAAACATATAAAACCAGCACGCACTGATCTAATTGAAGAGCCAAACGACTTAAAAAGCGTTGACGGACATAAAGGGGAAACGACTCCTAGAGGAGCGTCTGCAGGCGCTGCAATGGATCGCAAAATTGCGCCGCAGAACAATCTGCCTAAACGTATCGTTTTATTACTAGTCGGCATAAGTGTGTTGGTTTTGTTGGTTTATTGGCTGCTTGATGCGCCAAGTGGCAAAGCGTTGAGTGTGGCAACTGATCGTATTGCTATTTCCACAGTGAAGTCTGGCATCTTTGAAGACTTTATTCCTATTCGAGGCCGAGTCACACCGGCCAAAACTGTGTATTTGGATGCAGTTGAAGGCGGAAGAGTGGAGCGTATTATGGTGGAAGATGGCGCTAGTATGAAGGCCGGTGATTTAATTGTTGAGTTGTCAAATGCGTCTTTGCAATTGAGCGTGTTAGGCAATGAAGCCAGAGTGGCAGAGCAACTTAATAATATGCGTTCAATCGAACTTAACCTTGAACAAAACCGTCTCGAACACAAACGTAATTTGGTCGATATCAGATATCAGATCAAACTGCTGAGCAGACAAGTTTCCCGGGAACAAGCATTAGTTAAAACTGGCGCGGTGAGTCAGTCTACTTTTGATGATACCCATGACACCCTTGATTGGTATAAAAGTCGTCTGGCCTTGACCTTAGAAAGTCAGCAATCTGATGCGCGCATGCAGACAGAGCAGTTGGTTTTTCTAAAGGACACCACCAAAAGGCTTGAAGGTAACTTGGCTATCTCTAGACAAAATCTAGACAACATGAATGTTAAGGCACCTGTTGACGGCACATTGTCTGGGTTTAATATTGAGGTGGGGCAGAGCATTGGACGTGGTGAGCGCCTGGGACAAATCGACACACCTAATGATTTCAAAGTAACAGCCTTTATTGATGAATTTTACTTAGGCAGAGTTGATATTGGCCAACAAGCAACCTATGACAATTACGCTATGCTTGTCTCGAAAGTCTATCCACAAGTACAAAACGGCCAATTCGAAGTCGATTTTAAATTTACTGATGCGCAACCCGCTGATATCCGCCGCGGCCAGACCATTCAAACCAAACTTACCCTAGGTGATGCTAGCGAAGCGTTGCTTATTCCTAATGGTGCATTTTATCAAGACACAGGTGGCAACTGGATTTTTGTTGTGACTCAGGATGGCAAACAAGCAATAAGACGTACCGTTAGATTGGGCAGACGCAATAGTCGCTTTATTGAAGTGATTGAAGGTTTAGACGTGGGTGAGAAGGTTGTGACTAGCCCTTATACAAGTTACCAGGATATGGCTTTACTAAAGCTTAACTAATTTATTATTTGCAAATATTCATAACAAAATTTTAAGGAAAGACAGATGTTGAAACTACATAATTTATGCAGAATGTATCGCACCGACGAAGTAGAAACTGTTGCGTTAAATAACGTCAATATTGAAATACAAAAAGGTGAATTTGTCGCCATTATGGGCCCTTCGGGTTGTGGTAAATCTACTTTGCTGAATCTAATCGGCATGTTGGACTCTCCGAGTTCAGGGCAGTATATTTTTAATGAAGAAGATATTTCCGGATATTCAGAAAAGCAACTCTCTGCTGTTCGTAAACATCATATTGGTTTTATTTTTCAAAATTTCAATTTGATAGAAGAACTGACTGTCGCAGAAAATATTGAATTGGCTTTGCTCTATCACAATATGCCGGCCGCCGAACGCAAGGATAAAGTGTCGGTTGTGATGGATATGGTGGGTGTTGCACATCGTGCCAAACATATGCCGAGTCAATTGTCTGGAGGTCAGCAGCAACGTGTTGCCGTGGCCAGAGCGGTTGTGGGTAATCAAGGGCTGATTTTGGCAGATGAACCTACTGGAAATCTTGACAGTGCTCATGGTCAAGAAGTCATGGAAATGCTGCGTTCACTTAACCAACAAGGTTCCACTATTGTGATGGTGACACATAGCCCTGCACATGCAGACTATGCCAATAGAACGATCAACTTGTTTGATGGTGCAGTGGTCACCGAAAGTGTGCGTGCGGCGTAGCCCTGACGTTAATAAGGAAAATAGATTATGTTTAAAAATTACCTGATTACAGCTTGGCGCAATATCATCAAAAATGGCGTGTTTTCGGTTATTAATATAGCCGGTTTAGCCTTAGGGTTAATGAGCTGTATTTTAATTATGTTGTTTGTGCAACAAGAAACTGGGTTTGATAAATGGCTGGCTGATAGTGATCGCGTTGTACGTATGCACACTGCTTATCACTCAGCAGACAACCCTCCATTTTTAACGGTTAGGTCGGCCGGAAACATGATGGAAGCTGTACGTGACTTCGCCACCAATGAAGTTGAAGACGCAGTTCGTTTGATACGCTTTGATTCCACAGTGCGCAAAGAAGAAGGGGCTCTGGCAGAGACTGTAACCTTTGTTGACAGCAGTTTTTTCAATATTTTTGACCTGCCGTTTCTGTATGGGTCTAAAGACAGTTCATTTAACAAACCTTACGATTTGGTCATCACAGAAGACATGGCGAACCGCTACTTTGGCAAAACAGATGTGGTTGGCGAAGTGATGACAATCTGCTGTTTGGGTGCTGAGCCGAGTTTAGTGCCAGTATCTGGGGTGATTAAAAACTTACCTGAAGCCACTCATTTAGACTTAGACATGATTGTCTATGTCGATCCGACTATTGTAGAAAATAACCAAGGCTTAAATACTTGGACCAGTTTGAATGTGTATACCTATTTTAAAATGCGTTCAGGTATCAGCCTCGAACAGTTTCAGCAACGGCTAACATATTGGGTCGACAACGAAAGTCCTTTTGTGAAGATGTTTGAACGAGATTTTGGTGAACTAGCTGGGGATGAAAAAGTCAGCGACAGCATGCGGCATAAATTGATGTACTTGGAAGACTTGCATCTTAGAGCACGAGAAGATGCCGGCAATATGGGCGATTTAACTCCTATGGGTGATAAAACACTGATCATTACCTTTAGTATTGTCGCCGCGTTAATTTTATTGATCGCTTGTATTAATTTTATGAATTTGTCCACCGCTCGGGTCAGTCATCGCGCCAGAGAGGTAGCCATGCGTAAAGTACTAGGGGCAAGTCGTGGGCAAGTTGCCGTGCAGTTTTTGTCTGAGGCCATTGCCTTAGTGTTGATTTCGTTGGTCTTAGCATTAGCTTTAGTCGAATTATTATTACCCTTATATAACCAAGCTTTAGGCAAGCAATTAGAGCTGAATTTATTTAATGATCCACAACTTATTTTTGCTTTATTAGGCTTGGGATTATTGATTGGTATAGGTGCAGGATCTTATCCTGCGGTGTTTTTATCCGGTTTTCAGCCAGGGCACTTGTTACGTTCCAGTAAAGGTGCCGAGTCTAAGACGTCTTCAAGTTTAAGGTTGACCTTAGTGGTAGTGCAATTTGCTACTTCTATCACTTTGGTGGTGTGCACTGCGGTTATTTATGCACAAACGTTATATGCACAATCTGTGGACGTGGGTTATGTCAGTGCAGACAAGCTAGTGCTTAATGTAGGAAGTGCTGGGGATAATAGACAAAGACTCAAGCATGAATTACTTAAGCTAACAGAGATTTCCTCAGTTGTTTATTCGTCTGAATCACCTACCCAAGATAATGAGAATAACAATCTGTATACCTTACTAGATGGTGAACATGTAGTAGATGAGAAACCACAACTACTGCTCAATTACCATGATATGGGATACGGCTTTTTTGAAGCTTATGATGTTAAGCCTCTAGCCGGGCGATTATTCAGTGAGGATTTTGGTAGCGACGAAATCAAACAAAATACTGATAACAATGGGCAAAGTGAGGGGAGAGAAGGGAGCGCACAGAACAGACAATTGACTGCATCTGTCATCCTAAATGAGTCAGCGTTACGTAAGTTTGGCTTTACATCACCCGAGCAAGCAATAGGCAAAACACTGAATTCAGCCAACTTTCAAGGGCAGGTATTAAATATTATTGGCATAGTGCCAGACATATACTTTCGTTCAATAAAATTTGGTGTGCGGCCAACGGCATACACAATGAACACTAATCGCTTGCGCATAGCCAGTTTGACGTTTAGCACCAATAACGTTGCTGAGCTGATGGAAAAAGTGGAACTAATCTGGAAACAAACCGTGCCTATGCAACCCATCAACTTACAATTTTTAGATGAGATGATGAAAGCCCAGTACTCGGAAGAGTCCATGCAAACAAAAATGTTTTCGGTCTTCTCCCTATTAGCCATAGGCATTGCATGTTTGGGATTATACGGGCTGGCGTCTTTTACCACCGAGCGTAGAACCCGTGAAATTGGTATTCGAAAAGTCATGGGCGCCAGTGTTAAAGATATTGTCGCTCTATTGATTTGGCAGTTTTCAAAGCCGGTCATAATAGCAAACGTGATTGCTTGGCCAGTCTCTATTTATGCCATGTTAGTCTGGCTTGAGTCATTTTCTTATCGGATCGATGTTTTGTGGTTAGGGCCAATATGTCTTGTGGTTGGAGGCAGTTTACTTTTGATTGCATGGGCAACAGTGGGAGGCAATGCTGCGAAGGTCGCCAGAGCCAATCCTATTAAAGCGTTGAGACAAGAATGATTAGCTGGCTTGGTGTTTTGAGATAATTAATATCTCAATATAATCGGTTTGGTATATTAAAATTGTAGTTGTGTATCCCTGAGAATATTTGGAGATCATTCACAGGGCTATGCAGCATTTAAATCATTTAAAACGGCCTACAGCGAGCCTGTTGAGTGCCAATATATAACGTTTATCTTTTCTCTGTTTTGCCAGCAATGAATTACCCCTCCACCTTGGAAATAAAAGTCAGTCAAGAACGGTCTCTTGTGACTGAACCATACATTCTAAAGGGCTACACTATGCGACAAAAAGTTGAATTTACTAGCGGTGAACATCAGTTAAGCGGATTATTGGAGTCCCCAGAAACTGATATCAAATATTATGCGTTATTTGCTCATTGTTTTACCTGCGGTAAAGACGTGGCGGCAGCTTCACGCATTTGTCGTGCTTTGATGGCAAAGGGCATTGCCGTATTACGTTTTGATTTCACTGGTTTGGGCAACAGCGATGGTGACTTTGCTAATAGTAATTTTTCCTCCAATATTCAGGACTTAGTTGCCGCAGCAGATTTTTTACGGACAAACTATCAAGCACCTAAAGTGTTAATTGGTCACAGTCTTGGAGGGGCAGCTGTGCTTGGGGTAGCCAAACATGTGCCTGAATCAACTGCAGTAGTGACGATAGGTGCACCATCTGACGCCGCTCATGTCGCTCATAATTTTGCGATGCATATAGATGAAATAGAACATAAAGGTCAAGCAGAAGTGAGTTTGGTGGGGCGTAAATTTACCATTCAAAAGCAATTTTTGGATGATATAAATAGTTATGACACCAGCCACATTAGCCAACTCAGAAAAGCTTTGTTGGTGATGCATTCCCCTGTTGATAGTACGGTGAAAATTGCCGAGGCAGAAAAAATATACCGTGCGGCATTACACCCCAAAAGTTTCGTGAGTTTAGAAGATGCCGATCACCTGTTAACCAACAAACGAGATGCTGAGTATGCGGCTGATGTGATAGCGGCTTGGGTTAGTCGCTATATTGCCAGTGACTCAGAAGACTATAAAGCCAAGGTGAGTCAGGGGCATGTGCTGGTGGAAGAGAAAGACCACAGCTTTACGCAACATGTGAGTACTAATAGCCACTATTGGTTAGCCGATGAGCCAGTTGCTGTGGGTGGTAAAAACGCCGGGCCGGATCCTTATGAGCACGTATTGGCGGGATTAGGTGCTTGTACAGCCATGACTTTACGTATGTATGCAAAACGTAAACAGCTTCCAGTGCAACATATCAAAGTAGAATTAACTCACACCCGCAACTACCAGCAAGATTGTGATAATTGTGAAGAAAATCCTCGCGGTATTGAAGCCATAGTGCGGAACATCAGTTATGTTGGGCAACTCGATGCACAACAAGCAGCGAGGTTTTTGGAAATTGCCGATAAATGCCCAGTACATAAAACCTTGCATAATGATGTGGAAATCGTGAGTAACTTGCTGGACTAGACCCCTGTAATTGAATCTGTGTGTGCAGTTTGCTGATAATGGACAGAGGTTAACTATCTCGTTAGTGAAAATTTGATGTTGGCCTAAAACTAAGTGTGGGATAGAGTGTAGTTATAATTTTATCAGAAATTGGATATTCATGAACGACACTATTATCTCACTTTTAGGCTACATCACTTGGATATTAGTGTTATTGATTTGGCTTGCTGTGTATCGCACAATGCTGGTGGCAAAAAAAGAGCAGGCAGTGAATGACTTCAAATCTGATGGATCTAACTCCCCAGCTTTTGGTGAACGATTAGCTCGAGCTCAGGGTAACTGTGTTGAGAGTTTTGCTTTTATTGGTGGTTTGATGTTTTTGGCATTGGCGATAAATTTGGCGGAGATCACCAATGGATTAGCCTTATTATTGTTAGCTGCCCGTTTGGGGCAATCCATTACTCATTTACTTTCCACCAGTGTGTTGGCAGTGCAAGTGCGTTTTGTGTTCTTTTTAATACAAGTGGCTATTTGTTTTTACTGGGTGTTTCAGCTAGCGTCTAAATTTATTGGTGGCAATTAATGTCTAAAAGTAAACAACCTGATATCGAAGAATTGTTAGCTGTGTCTAGCTGTGAATACTCCGAAGGGTTGTCACGGCAGCAGTTTGTCGACCCTGTTATCCGCGCACTTTGGCCGCAAATGCCTAGAGTTGCAGGCCCCGCGTTTACCGTAAAATGTGGTGTAGGTGATCACTTAAGCTTACACGCTGCCATCTATCGCGCTAATGCCGGTGATGTCATAGTAGTGCAAGCAGATCCAGATTTCGCAAGTGCTGGTGGTAATGTCTGCGCTGTTGCCCAAAAGCGTGGCATTGTTGCCATGGTGATTGACGGCATGGTTAGAGATATAGGTGAAATACGTGATTGTAAATTTCCTGTTTATGCAAGAGGTATGATCCCAAAGCCTGCTGCTAAAAAGCAGATATTTCCCTTTAACCAGCCAATTAACTGTGGCGGTGTCACAATATATGCGGGTGATTATATTGTGGCCGATGAAGACGGTATTGCCGTGATCCCAAAAGATAAAATTGCAGAAATTTATGAGCGTGCCAAGGTACGTACTGATAAGGATGCCGCGATGAGTTTAGCTGAGTGGGAAGCGCAACATTCGAAAAAAATTGAATCGAAATTACAAGAATTAGGGTATTCTGATTAACTTAATTTAGAAAAGGTCTGTTGAATATACGCTTTTAACAGGCTGCTACATTCCAAGGTCAATTATCTCCATGTTTTCATTTTTTGAACGGTTAACCAATCCGTTTCCGGTTGAACATCCATCTCAACCCCCAAAAACCATTTTTGCTTTTTGCTGTTATTACACCAAGGGAATGTGGCCTGTGATCTTCGCTGTGTCAGCACTGTCGGCAGCCATCGCCATATTGGAAGTGTCTTTATTTGGATTTCTTGGTCAACTAGTTGATTGGTTGGCTGAAAGTG